>UOFQ01000107.1_pt1 | contig 36989 bp, 29 predicted proteins | sample 1988961 | NCBI WGS metagenome assembly UOFQ01 (sample SAMEA4712195, study PRJEB27164) | hydrothermal vent metagenome | biome: marine basaltic hydrothermal vent biome; feature: marine hydrothermal vent; material: mineral | place: Pacific Ocean | collected 2011-06-14/2011-07-23 | depth 1719 m | reverse complement strand
ACATAAACAACAACATCAATAATTCCAGGTAATGGCGAAGGTAATTGAATTACAAACAGAACGTCTTATTCTGAGGCAGTGGCGCAAGGAAGATTGGTCGGGATTTGCTAAACTCAATGCAAACCCAGTGGTTATGGAATATTATCCATGTGTTCTTAGCACGGAAGAAAGTAATGGCATGGCTCAAAAAATTGTCTCGCTACTTTCAAAGCGAGTCACCTGTTAAAACATTAGCGCTAATCTACAAACGACCATCTAGTGCTAATATCCCATAAAATAGCAGCGCCTCTGCTGCTGATTTGAGCAGTCTATTTCTTCAGCACGTACTCTGCCCCGCAATAGGGGCAGGTCGCTTCGCCGTTCTCTTCAACCGGCAAAAAAACGCGTGGGTGAGAATTCCATAGACTCATCCCATCCATAGGACAGTGCAGTGGCAAATCTGCCGCTGTCACTTCGTAACGATTTTGCGCGTTGGCTTCAATGTTGCCTTCTACTGCATTACTCACTACACATCTCCTCAAAATATTTAAACAAGCGTCAACCACTCAGGATGGTCATCACGACGACCATGCACATAATCAAAATAGAGTGCCTGTAGTTTTTCTGTGATCGGCCCGCGGGTACCACTACCAATATCGCGCCCATCAATGATGCGGATCGGTGTAACTTCGGCTGCAGTACCGGTAAAAAAAGCCTCATCAGCGACATAAACCTCATCACGAGTGATCTGTTTTTCACGCACTTCAATACCACACTCAGCGGCGATCTGCATGATCGTCGCACGCGTGATGCCGTCGAGCGCGGCTGTCAATGTAGGGGTATAAAGCACACCATCACGGACTAAAAAGATATTTTCACCACTGCCTTCAGCGACATAACCTTCTGTATCCAGCAGCATCGCCTCATCGCAGCCGCACTCCAGAGCCTCATTGAGCGCCAGGATTGAATTAATATAGGCGCCGTTCGACTTCGCCTTGCACATTGTCACATTGATGTGGTGACGGTTATATGAGGAGGTGCGAACACGAATCCCCTTCTCCATATTCTCATCACCCATGTACGAACCCCATGACCACGCCGCTACCATAGCGTGGGTTTTCAGGTTGTCGGCACGCAACCCCATGCCTTCCGCGCCGTAAAAGCACATTGGGCGAATATAGCCAGATTCGAGATTATTATCGCGCACAGCCGCACAGGTCGCAGCGTTGATGGTCTCTTTGTCATACGGCATCGGCATTTTCAGAAGAGTCGCCGAACAAAACAGCCGGTCGGAATGCTCCTCAAGGCGAAAGCAGGCGGCACCCTTGTCGGTTTTATAGGCGCGTACACCCTCAAAGACACCCAACCCATAATGCAGCGTGTGGGTTAATACATGCACCTTGGCCTCGCGCCACGGGACCATCTCCCCATCCATCCAGATAACGCCATCACGATCATCCATATTTACCATGCTCATAAACTATTGCCCGTCACTAAATATAATCAAAGGGGGCAATTGTAGCCAAATCGCCACCGTTTTTCACCGGCTGAAGCGACTTTATTCACCGTTTTTCTTCCAATTAACCATCGTGTGACACTTACTTCCCCATCCAACGCCGCCATAGTGCGATCACGCTCGCTCGAAAGCCACTAAATTCATCTGTTGCCACCAATGCTTTTTTCTCCTGCAGGGCAAAGCGATGAATACCGCATCGGTAAGCACGATAGGCATCACTCAGCAGCGCAACATCTTCCTCTGGCATCAGTCCACAACGCCCAAATTCTTCCAACAAGCGTATATTGTCGGTGAATTCTAGTAGCTCAGAGCGCTCGTGTGCCCAGCGCAAGACACCAAACTGCACCATAAATTCAATATCCGCAATTCCACCAAGGCCCTGTTTGATATCAAATTGATCAACGCCACTACGATCTAGCTCCTGACGCATCTTTTCGCGCATCTCACGCACTTCCTGGCGCAATGTTACTTCGTCACGTTCACGTGCGAGCACCTCATGTCGCACCGCTTCGAATTGAGCAGCCAATGTCGGGTCACCCGCCACGACGCGCGCGCGCGTTAACGCCTGATGCTCCCAGATCCAGGCATCTTCACGCTGATACCCTTCAAACGCCGCAATATCACTCACCAACAATCCCGATGCACCGTTGGGGCGCAGACGCATATCGACCTCATATAACATCCCAGCAGGCGTCAACGTATTCAGCATATGGATCAAACGCTGACCAAGACGCGAATAAAAGATGCCATTGGCATCGCCCTTCGGTGTCGCGTGAATAAAGACCAGATCAAGATCCGAGCCATAACCCAACTCGACCCCACCCATTTTGCCGTATGCAACCACAATAAAACCAGTCGGCACGCCATTGTGCGATGATTTTTTCCCTTTTTTCCTGTTTTTCGTCCGCAGGTGATCCGCCGCTAGCGTCAAAGCCTCTTTCAACAACGCCTCAGCTAGCCATGAAAGAAGGTCACTCACGACCGTCAATGGCAGCGCGTCCATTAGGTCCGCCACTGCCACGCGCAGCACATTAGCCTGCTTAAAGTCACGCATCACGTCCATCTGACGTTCAAGATCGCCCTCACCCACCAACGCCAGCTCGGCACTTAATTGCTGTGTCATCTCTTCTCGTGATGGTGGCGCGTAGAGGGTGCGTGGGTCGAGCAATTCATCCATCAATATTGGATGCTGGCTCAGCAACTCAGCAATCCACGGGCTAGCGGCAAATAGCTGTACCAGTTGCGACAGGGCCATCGGATTCTCTACCAACAGTGCCAGATAAGCGGTGCGGCGCGCCACCACCTCAATCAAGTTCAGCACCCGCACCAGCGTCTCATCGGGATTTGCAACCTTTGCCACCGAGCCCAACATCAACGGCATCAACTGATCCAGCCGCGCCAGCCCCTCCGGGCCGGACATACGGCAGGCGTGACTCGAACTCAACTGCCCGATACGGCGTAGCGCCTCAGCGCCATCCTTATAACCGTGTTCACACAGAATCGCTTCAGCTCGCTCGTCATTAACCCGCCGATGCCATACAGCAGATAATGTCTGATCATCATAATCAGGTGCAGCCTCCGCCTGCGGCGCAGCAAAGACCTGCTCAAAATGGGTTTCCACCAGACTGCGTTTTTTATTAAGCGCTACTGAGAACTGCTGCCAATCCGGGAAATTCATCGACAACGCCAGACGCAAACACGCCTCATCATCAGATGGCAGTAGGTGGGTCTGCTTATCCTCAAATTCTTGCAGGCGATTTTCAACATCGCGCAGAAAACAGTAGGCATCAACCAGCCCATCGACCACGTAATCGGGCAGGTAATTACTCACCGCTAGCTGGCGTAAAATCGTCAAGATCGGCCGCTGTTGCAGTTCCGGCTCGCGTCCACCACGGATGAGCTGAAATGCCTGCCCAATAAACTCCACCTCACGGATCCCACCAGGGCCCAGCTTAACGTTGTCATTCGAACCTTTACGCGCTAGTTGACGGCGAATCATCAGCTTCATTTCACGCAGTTCAGAAAAGGCCCCAAAATCAAGGTAGCGGCGATAGACAAAGGGGCGCAACATTGCCAGCACCTGCCTGCCCTGCTCAAGATCACCCGCCACTGGACGCACTTTGATCATCGCATAGCGTTCCCACTCTCGTCCCTGCGACTGGTAGTACTCTTCGAACGCCGCAAAGCTCATCACCAACGGGCCACTCTCGCCGTATGGACGCAGGCGCATATCTACCCGAAAGACGAACCCCTCCTCAGTGGTCTCATCGATCACACCGATCAGACGACGACCAAGCCTGGTGAAATACTCCTCATTGCTGATGAGACCACGCTTGCGTCCTGGTTTACGTGTTTCACCCGCCTCAGGAAATACAAAAATCAGATCAACATCAGATGAGAAATTCAACTCGCCCGCGCCCAGCTTGCCCATCCCTAACACCACTAACGATTGCGGCTGCTGCGACAGTTCTCCCATCGGCACACCTAACTCTTTCGACTGCCATGCATGCAAAGTAATGAGCGCGCCATTCAGACAACTATCCGCCAGTGCCGAAAGGTCTCTCAACGTCTCATCCAACGATGCCCACCCGGCCAGATCACGCCATGCGATGCGAACCATTTCATAACGCCGGAAACGACGTAGCACTCGTCCTAACGCTTCATCGGTTTTTATTTGGGCCAGTGAAACCGCCAGTTTCCGCGGGTATGCGTCAGCATGATAATCAATCAACAAGTCGCCGCCATGGACTAATTCATCAAATAGCTCAGGGTGGCTCACACAACTAGCGGCAACAAATTCACTATAGCCCCACACCTGGCATAGTATTTTAAGGAAGTCGTTATTAAGCACTGGCTCAACGCCCACCTCTACGCTACGCTCAAGGTAACGCTGCCAATGATGGCTCACCTGACGACGCAAATTGGCAGGAAAGGTTTCAGGAAAAAGCGTTGCAAGGCGAGCGCCCAGATCAGTTGTTTGAAGAGTATCCATAATTCAGCCGTATTAACAAAGAGCGGAAGATGCAGATATAGTCTCACTGTAAAACAAACTATTCAAACAAAACCAACGCTACGATCAAATGCTTTTCAACCTCAAGTTACCCGCTAATCTGGTCGATAAATTTTTGCATTAACCATATTTAAGAATTCACCTAATTGCTCGGGAAAAAGAATGGAATTTAATGATTATCTAAAACTTATGGTCGCAAAAGATGCCTCAGACATCTATATCGCTGTCGGAGCCCCCGTCAGCGCAAGAATACAGGGAACCTTGATGCCTCTTGAGAAGACCTCAGTCAACCCATTACGGGCCAAAGAGATCGCTTACCAGATTATGAACCCGGAGCAGCAGGCAGAATTTGAAAAAACACTTGAAATGAACCTGGCAATATCAGAGTCCGGCATTGGTCGCTTTCGTATTAACCTGTTTCAGCAACGTAACCAGATCAGCATCGTCATTCGAAATATCAAAACTGAAATCCCAAAGGCAATAGACCTGGGGTTGCCACCAACCCTCAATAAACTGGTGATGCAAAAGCGTGGCTTGATTCTCTTTGTCGGCGCAACTGGCTCCGGTAAATCAACCTCGTTAGCCGCACTAATCGATTATCGCAATACCAATAGTGCTGGCCACATTATTACCATCGAAGACCCGATTGAATACCTGCATAGCCATAAAAAATCGATCATCAACCAACGTGAAGTAGGGGTTGATACTCATACCTATGAAGAGGCACTGAAGAACACCCTGCGCCAGGCACCCGATGTCATTCTGATTGGTGAGATTCGAGACCGTGAGACAATGGAACACGCGATTGCTTTTGCAGAAACCGGGCACCTTGCCATCTCAACCCTGCATGCCAACAATGCCAATCAGGCATTTGACCGCATCATCAATTTTTTTCCAGAAGAACGCCGTAATCAACTGCTGATGGATCTTTCACTCAATGTGCGCGGCATCGTTTCACAGCGCCTGATTCCAACACTTGATGGCAAACGTTGTGCAGCGATCGAAATCTTACTCGGCACACCAATGATCAACGACCTCATCCTGAAAGGTGAAATCAACCAGATCAAAGAGGTGATGAAAAAATCTGAAAATGTCGGCATGCAAACCTTCGATACCGCGCTATACAAGCTCTACAAAGAAGGACGCATTTCACTTGAGGAAGCACTACGAAATGCTGATTCACAAAACAACCTACGCCTACGCATTAGCCTGGAAGAGAAAGAGCTTGGCAGCAAAGATGATGCCCCTAGCCAATCTGGTAGCCTAAGCATTGAAGCCTCAGATGACGGCAAGGGATCTCTTCTTAGATAAGACCTTTGTATGAACAGAAATTTTGTTCTCTGGCAAAGAAAAGCCACCTACTGATGAGTAGGAGGTTTGCAATTAGGTAGTTGAGGCAGACCTCTGGTGGCTATGATGCTAATTGACGCGCCATGGTATCCAGTCCATCACACCCTTCCATCACGCGGTTAACCACCATTCTTGCCTGGTAATCACCGATTCCTAACGACTGTAATAATGTCTGCGGGACACTACTGTTAGGCGCATCGCCAATATTATATTCCTTTAGCAGCCGATCCGACAAAGCGACCAACTGAGGATAAACGGCATGCTCACCTTGATAGGCTAAATTATTATGCTCTCTCGTAGCCACAATCAATTCATCGGGAAGCTTCCATACATCCATCAACCACGCACCAATCTGCCCGTGTTCGTAACCAAAGACCTGCTTTTCAATTTCAATCAGATCTTTTTCGGGTTCGGCAACAATAAATTTATTAAGGATCAAAAATTCTTTGCGAAAAAGATGCCCTACCAAAATATGGCCAAAATTGTGTAGTAGACCCGCCAGGTAAGCAAGCCCCGCAGGTGGGCGAATTTCTTCGTCAAGCTCACTACTCAACGCCTGAGTCAGCGCGGCACTAAACACCGCATGACGCCAGAAAGCCTTCATACTAAGTGGCACATTTTTTGGTAGTTTAAATGGCCTTGCGGTGGTAACACCCAACGCAAGATTCATCACCATGCTAAAACCAAGCACACGAGAGACGGCTGTCTGTACAGAATCAACCTTGCCACGATAACTGAAAAATGGAGAGCTAGCATAGCGCATAATCTGCGCAGCTAAACTCGGATCCATCTCAACAATTTTAACCAGATCACTTATCGAGGCCTCTGGGTTAGAACCTAATTGAATCACCTCCTGCGCCATCGCTGGCATAGTAGGCAGGCGATCAAGCTTCGCGATACGGGCTTTGATATTCAATAACGGTTCAACAGTTTTTTCCGCAGTCATCACAACACATCCTTCATCTCAAACAGCTATAAATTCCAGTTTTATGCAAGTGTTACCGAGGTAATCACTCTTATCTGTGCTATCGGCACCAGTACTGGGATCACAATATGAGATGTGTCAATCTTTGATCATGATCAACGAAATGACGAGACCTGTATCACACTTTTCATCTCTCAATGACGAAGAGCGTAAGCAACTGAAAAAACACAGTTTTTTACAACCATAAAATGAGCGCTGAATGGCTATCCCAGCGCTGTTTTAGCGAGTGTTTTCTGCTCCCCTAACCGCAACAGACTCGGCAATAAAATCAGGGTGAAAATAGTACTAAGCACCATCCCGCCAACGATCACTGCTGCCAGGCCACGGTATAACTCTGTACCTGCACCTGGCATCAGCAGCAGTGGCAACATGCCAAAGATACTGGTCAGCGTACTCATTAAGATAGGCCGCAAACGCAGCTGCACTGCCTGCTCAACTGCATCACGGCGCATCAGCCCTTCACGCTCAGCACTGCGAGTCTGATGCACCAGTAGAATGGCGTTATTAACCACTAGTCCAAGCAGGATCACAAAACCGATCATCGTCAATAGATCCATCGCCTGCGCAATACCCAGCATATTCATCAAATAGAGCGTTGCGACACCACCAACCGTCGCTAGCGGTATCGTCAGCAGTACCAGCAGACTATCCAGGAATGAACGGAACAGTGCGCTAATCAGTAGGTACAAGATGGCGATCGCCAACAGGAAAGTACCGCTCATATTCGTCAATGTCGTCTGCAATTTATCTGCGGAACCTGCATAGCGAATAAAGCCATCTTCAGGCAGCACCGCCTCAATCACCGGTGTTACTCTAGTCTTGATTAACTCCATTCCTTCTTCAACCGACATCCCTTCCGGCAAACGAACCTGTAGGGTCACGGTGCGGCGACGATCGATCCGTCGCAGTTGATCAGGCCCAGCAGTTCTCACCACATTGACCAACTCACTCAATGGTACGATACCCCCCTCTGGTGTCGCCAACGGAATCGCTGCCAACTCCTCGGGGGTTAACCACGGTTCGCTACGCAAGATCACATCAAGGCGTTTTTCACCATCAAAATAGTCTGCCACATAGAGGCCATCCCCCAGCGCCCGGGCGATCCCTCCGATGTCGCCACGGTTCCAGCCCACCTCTGCAATGCGGCGCTCATCTGGCACCAGACGCAATTCAGGCTCGGCCAGATCCAGTCCAGGATAAGGGCGCGGCATGGTACCAAATGCCTCTCGCACCGCCATAAACCCCGCGCCTCCCGCCTGCAGCAGCGCCTCCAGGTCACGCCCCTGAATATCGATATCGATTGAACGACCACCACCCAGCCCGCCAAACAGCGATGCCTTAAAGGCAAAACCGATTGTATCGGGGAAGCCGGCAATAATGCCGTTGATCAGCGGGACCAATTGCCCGGTTTCCTCAGGCACAACCGTACGTGCGCCCATAAACATGCCTCTCGGAAAGGCGACAAAGAAATAGTTATCAACATGCGGCTGCTGTTCGCCATTTAAATAAGGCTCCATCGCATCCGCCACCTTCTGCCCCATCTCATGTTCCATAAAATCAATATTGGCACCCGGTGGTGGATTGATAAAACTAAACACCAGATTACGATTACCCTCTGGTAGATAATCCGCTTTTGGTAACATCAGGAAAACCAATGCCAGCGGTACCGTTAACAGCCCAACAATCCAGATCAGACGCATCTTTGGCCCAGTGATACGCATAATTCCCGCCGTCATCGCCACCCACCAGTGGCGATGCGGATCTTCCATTTTGGTATGACGTAACCAGCTCATCGCGGTGGTTGGCAACACTGTTACCGCGACGATCAGTGAAAAGCAGACCGCCACCGCAATCGTCAATGCGAGGTCAGCAAATAGCTGCCCCGCCTCATCAGCGAGGAAGACCACTGGCAAGAAGATCGCGACTGTTGTTGCAGTCGAGGCCAACAACGCCCCCCACACCTGACTGGTTCCCTGCGCCGACGCCTCAATCCCATCGACCCCTTTCTCACGCAAGCGGATAATATTCTCCAGCACTACAATCGCCGCATCAAGTACCATGCCAACCGCAAAGGCCAGCCCCGCCAGTGAGATCACATTCAGTGAACGCCCCACAGCATCTAGCAGAATAAAGCTACCCAGCACACAGGCCGGAATCGCCAACGCCACCATCATGGTGGCGCGAAATTTGCGGAAAAACCACCACAGCACACCCACCGCCAGCAAGATGCCAAGTGCTAGATTACTCGTTACCATCTCAATTGAACGATCGATGTAAATGGTCTCGTCATAGACCTGTACCAGCGTCAAACCGGCTCGTTGCAGCGGCCCTTCGCGTAATTCTGCTACCGCTTCGCGTAGCCCATCCATCACCTGCAACACATTAACGCCAGTCTCACGATGAGCATTGACCGCCATCGCAGGCCCACCGTTCTGGATTACAAAGCTGCCACGATCGACCATCGCCACTTCAATCCTGGCCACATCACGCAGGTAAACTGGACTGCCCTCGCGCCATTTTAAGATCATCGCCCCCATATCTTTCGCGGTATAAGCACCCGTATAGCGTACCGTGTAGCGGCGCTTGCCCACATCAGCAAAACCGGCCGAGGTATCTTCCGCACCGACCAGTTCCACCACGTCGGGCAACTGAATATTAAGATTTGCTGCCTTATAGGGATCGAAGGTGATACGCAGTTCATTTTCACGCCCGCCGCGCACCTCGGACATCGCCACCCCCGGCACACGCTCAAAACGGCTCTGTACCACCTCTTCGATATAGTCTTGATACGAGGCGATAGGCCGCTCATTGCCATCAACCGGCTTGATGATAAACCATGCAATCGGGCGGCTATCACCACCGACCGAACTGATCACTGGCTCATTTGCATCTGTGGGATATTTAGCCACACGATTGAGGCGGTTCAACACCTCCAGCAGCGCGCGCTGCATATCGGTACCGACCACAAAGGTGAGGGTAATCTTGCCACTGCCGCGGCTCGCCTCAGAAAGAATCCTGGTTGCCCCCGGCAGGCCGCGCAACGCATCCTCCTGTGGCTCGATGATCTCGGACTCAACCTCTTCCGGTGCCGCCGCACGCCACGCAGTGGAGATACTGATCTCAGGCGCCTGTACCTCAGGAGTCAACTGAACCGGTAGGCGCTCCAGGCTGATTAGCCCAAACAGCACCACCAGTATAAAGGCAACTGCAACCGCAACCGGGTTGCCAAGCGCTAGACGCGTCAGGTTCACTCGCGCGCTCCGCCCTTCACACGAACCTGCTGGTCGGGACGCAGGCGCTCATTACCGACCGTGATCACCCGCTCGCCCACTGCCAGCTCTCCCAGCACCTGAATATAATCACCCGAAGCAACCCCCAGCGTCACATCCACTCGCTCAGCACTGCTCTGTGCATTCACCCGATAGAGATAGGCTCCACTACGACGCAACACAATCGCATCACGATGGACGGTTACCGCCTTTACTGCCTGCGCGGTCGGCACTGCAACCTTCACCCCCTGCCCAGCAGGCCAGGGGTGACCATCAAGATCAAGCCTCAAGTCCATCAGGCGAGACTGTAAGTCACCCACCGGCACCATTGAGCGTACCGTCGCACGGTGTACATCGCCATCCGCCTGTACCCACAACTGAGCTCCCTTTTCCACAAATTTAAGGGTCGACAGCGGCACCATTGCACGTACTTCAACCAGATCAGTATTCACCAGACGCATCACCTCAGTACCACTCTCAGCCCACTCACCCGGCTGCAACAGCCGTTGCGCCACCGTACCACTGAAAGGCGCGCGCAATACACTGCGTGCCACACGATCCTGCGCCAGCTTCACCCGCACTCGCGCGGCGCTGAGATCGGCACGTGCCACATCGCGGTCAGACTCAGTCTGCTCCAGCATCGTGCGCGCCGCATTATTCTGTTTTGCCAGGCTACGCAAACGCGTTAACTCTTTTTCAAAAAAGGTCAGTCTCGCCTTTACCTGCGCCAGTCCTGCACGACTCTCTTCCACTTCCAGTTTGCGCTGGGTATCATCGATTTGAGCCAGTTTTGCACCTTGCTCAAAACGATCACCAACCTCAGCCACCCACACCAGTCGCCCCATCATCTCAGCCGCAACCGCTGCATCCAGACGGCTCACCACACTACCCGCCACCAAAACCGTAGGCGCCATCATCCGTTCGCTCACGTCACCGACCACCACCGGTGCTGCGCGGGGGCCATCTTTGGCAAAGGCATCAGCAGTCACTAACATTGACAACAATGCGGCCACGATAATAAGCCCTTTATTTATAGGTTTTTCCGGGCCATTCATGCTGCCCGCCAATGTGTCTGCCCACATACGTCACTCTCTTATCATTACTTTTCACCTGAACCGTACTGTATCGCTCGATACATTGATTGGGAACCCCAATTTGTTCTATTCTCTAATATTTAGCGCCAAATCATTAAGATTATCACAGGGGAGCCGTTGTTCAGCGCGCGCACCACCATTCAACATCAGCCAGGATCGCAGGCACTCGCCATGAGTAATCAACCCCCTATGCAGACCAGCAACAGTGAAACAGCTCCCCCTCAGTCAGGTACATCTGAAACATCGCCTGATGTGATACGCCGCTGGATTCGTGCCCTGCCGCTTGCCGATCAACGCGCCACTATTCAGCTCACCACAGCCGCGCTACGCGACCTCAATAACTTCAACATGACGATTGGCCAGCGCGCCCATGCGCTGGCACTCTTTAGCCCACTCATCAACACCCTGATAAAGCGGATTGCACAATACTATGAACACTCACGCCTGTCGTTTGCGTCCAATAAGCGCGAACACTTCGACAATATTCAGGCCATGCTGGATGAAGCAGTTAATGGTTACCTGATCATTATCAACGAATCACCACTGCCAGCGCCACTCAGAACGCACGGCGGTGAGCAAACTCGACATAATAAACGTCGCGTACCCGCAGGCAGTGACACGCACTACCTCTGTTGTGCGTTATATCAGGCAATTGAACATTTATCACAACGCCTACTGCACAGTTACCTGGTCTATACCACCCCATCAGCCGAAGTCTGGGCCGAAATCCACCGCCTCTATTACATCGCTGAAACCTACAATATTCCAGCAACCCCTTTCAGCTTTGGCTCTAACAACAAGGCCTCACAGGGAAAAGCGCTCTCTATTGAACGCAGCTATAAACGCATCCTGCTATTTTCACTGGCCAATCCTTTTCACCTCATGCCGCATGAAATGACGCGCGCCTATCAATCACTGCGCAGCTGGGCACAACAATGCAAGATCATCCGCAGCGATTCGCCAGAAAAATTACAGGGCCGGTTTTATATTGATCTAGAGAGTGACCAACCACCCACTCATCACAGCCTCAACCGACTCGACCTTGAATTGCCATCACTACGCCTGCTAGACATCGCGGAAACTTTGCCATCGGGTAAATACCAACGCGCGCTCGACAAACGCTTAACACACGCATTGATTATCCGTCCAGAACGACTCACCAGACGCACCAAAACAGATAAAGAGATCACCATCGTCAATGGACTAAACGCCAGCCATCACTTCATCAACAATGAAAGCTGTACCCAGCATATTATCGATTCAATCAATCCGGTCAATCCAATTGAAGTCCAGACCACTTCAGCAACTAATCGCCCCAGCACCTTTTCTGCTCAACAAAAAAACAGCAGCCTCGGTGGCCTCGCACTTCACTACAATGAAGCGACCCAATACCTGCCCACCGGTGCACTCATCACCTATCGTCCTACGCAAAACACACTCAACAATGGCTGGAATATCGGCACCGTTAGATGGAGCCGCAATAATCTCGACAAAGGGTATGAGCTTGGCATTCAATGCCTTGCAGAAGATGGCGCAGCCGTTAAGAGCAGTATGCTTGAAGGCGAAAATAGCCCAGGTGAATTACACCCGTCATTGCTAACCCCCAATGTTGATCCGCTAATCCACCCGACAACACTGATTGCCCCTGTCAAACAATATCACGTCGGCGATAAATTAAAAATCCATCGCGAAGAGTCTCAATTCCACATTGAACTCACTCAATTGATAGAAACTACCTGGGCCTACGCCCACTATCGCTTTAACATTATTGCCGATCAGTCACATTAGGATAGCAATCAACCGTTACATAACAGGCATTAGTCGTGACCTCACCAACGGTGACTCCGCAGTATCGACTCCACCCAGATACTTTTAGAATGCGCCAGCATTCACGCGGCAAATGGACTCAAACACAAAGAATCACAACTCCATCCAAACATCAACCCCAAGACAACTGCCAACCTACTGAAATTACTAAAGATAATAAGAGTCTTTTGTTTTGCATCTTATTGGCGTCAACCATAAAATAAGCTCACCTTTTCATTCATATCAGAGAGTTCAGTTTATGCTTAAAACAGGCCATCCTATATTTTGGGCATTAATGCTTAGTACCGTATTAACCAGCTATGCACAAGCAACAGTGATTACAACCACAGTCGCTGGCACTGACAACCTCTATTACGACGACTGGGGGCATTCTTTTACCAATCCTGTATTCGATAATGAAACATCAGCACTGGGACGCGGCAATGCTCCTGGCGCTGTTGACTATGCATTCTCATCCGGTCAGGCAATTTCTATTAGTGTGTCTGGATATGTTGTCGACTCAGGCAGCACGGCCACCAATCCTGATGGAACCTATTTAAATGGCTACAATGAGGGATGGGATTTTCGCGGGCTGCCCGTCTACTCATTGATAGGCATGTGGAGTACAAGCGCAAGCTTGATCGATCCTATTGAATCACCTTTTTACATCGGCTCGTTACTAGAACTGATTGTGCCTACCGCGATAGATAACCTCTATTTATTTCTTGGTGAGAATGATGGTTATTTCAGCGATAATTTTTTCGATGACAAATACAATGTCACCATTGCAGTGACTAACGTTTCCGCGCCCTCAACACTTGCACTAATGTCACTCGGAATAATTGGTATTGCCGTTGCTCGCAGGCAGAAAAACCGTAGTAAAAGAGCCACCCCTTTACACTAATATCAAATTCCAACAACGCTCTCCTAGTGTGGTGTCCTATATAAAGCATACCTCTTTACCCAACAATCCTGCGAGCGTTACATCTGCAATCAAACCCCATTCAAATCTAGCGCCTTTTGTTAGCAGCCCTCACCTGGGGCAACTTTCGAATCCACGTACGCCAACGCGCATCGAGCTTTTTCATCCCTTTGGGATAGTTCTGTGAAAACCTCTCAGGCAATGATGGAGGCTTCCACCAGGGAGTCAGCTTTGCCGAATTAACTACCGCACGTAATGTTTTAAATGCTTCATCATCAGCCATCATAAACGACATCATCGACCAGGCAATCATATAATACGAACGCTCCACCGCTGGAGACGATGCGCGCCACTCTCTGTTTGTGATGGCCAGATACTCAGCCATCGGCCGTAGAGATCCCTCTCGTAATTTATGCTGTATAATCTCAACCCATGCTTCATTATATCCTAGCGAAATTTTCCCTTTTTTCACTCGACTATACTCAAAGGTTTCTGCCATTCCTTCATTTATCCAGGTAGGCGTATGCCGCAATCCCATGTGAACAATAGCATGTGAAACCTCATGAAACAGAACGCCAAGTGTCGCATCCGTAAACTCTGTTCCTTTCATCACCACCTCTTTCCTACGGGGTGAATAATGGCTGCGACTAGTCACATGACCATCAGCATTCTCCATTTGATATTGCTCGAAGGCATCATAATTACCAAAAATTTTAATCACGATAGGACGGCTTGCCTGATGCGACCAGCCAAACCACTCCACGTAGGCGCGATAGATCGCCTTTACCTGGCGCTGAATAAGTTTATGAGATGCCTTAGAAAGCTCATAATCAACCAGCCTTATATCCACCTCAAGAGTGATCGGAATCTCATTCTCGGATGGCCGGTAAAACTCAATTTCTTTAAGCTTTCTGAACTCAACGACATTACTCGTTTTTCTTAACTGCTCACTAATCTCAACCGAAGATTTACCCGCTGGTGGCTTAGCACCAAAATGGGTCACGCCACTGTCATCGATCCATTTGTAGATCTCAGCTGAAAAAGAAACGGTTGGTAGTAAAAATGAAAGAAACAGAACAAATGGAATGGTTTTAATAATCACGACTATTCATCTTTCCAGTCAAAAGGGAAGTACCTTTTTATAGCGTCATATCCACCAGTATCCATTAACCATTGATAATGCGGACAATGCCTCCGCCTTGATAATGTCTTTTATTAAACATATCGCATAAATAGAAAGCCTCACCATGCTATCAATGCTTGCATTCACCCCCAATCGCGCTATCATTGATATCATGCAGCGATGGAGGCATTATAGATGACCAGACTCTTAGTTAGAGACCTCGACCCGGAAGTAGTGAAAGCCCTGAAACTACGCGCCGCGAAACATGGGCACAGTGCAGAGGCGGAACACCGTGAAATCCTTAAACACGCGCTGCTCGGAACTACGAGGAAATCATTTTCACAGGTGCTAGCATCTATGCCGAATGCCGGCGAAGACAGTGATTTTGAAAGGGTCGATGATTCCGGAAATGACAATGTATTTACTTGATACAAACATTCTTAGTGAGGCCCGAAAAAAGAAAAATGCTAACAAAGGTGTTATCAACTTTTTTAAGGCTGCCACTAAAAATGGCAGCAATTTGTTTCTGTCTGTCATCACAATAGGCGAACTTCGACGAGGCATAGCACTCATTCGGCACAGAGGTGATACTCGTCAGGCAAACCTGCTAGAAAAGTGGTTAAACATAATCCTTAGTGAGTACCAGGACAATATCCTGGAATTCGATGTCGACAGCGCCCAGGTGTGGGGGGAACTACGATCACCTCACCATGAAAACGCTCTCGACAAACAGATCGCAGCCACTGCATTAACCCATGGGCTAACCGTTGTTACTCGCAACGAGAAAGACTTTAGCGGCACCAGAGTAAAAGTGTTAAACCCATTTGAATATACCCAAAGCGATTTAAATCCAGGGTAAATAGCGCGGCCTATTTCTCCCCTGGCTGCGTTAGAACTCCTCACAATAGAGTGACTATTCACCGTCATTCTGCCTTGCCATGGGAAAAATATTCCGCGCTCTTTACACCTAAATTTAAAACGTTTTGGGTATAGCAATGATGCTTCACACCTCCCGGGTTATCACCCTGGTCACATTAATTAGAGCAACGAGCTAACCAGCCTTTTCAATACGCCACTACTTACCAACCCTGCCGACTTTTCAATATCCTGTGAAAAATAACGATCCTTGTCATAAAATGGCACTTCACTACGCAATAACGCCTTCGCCTTTTCAAGCGTTGCGGAACTTTTTAATGGCGTTAGAAAATCTAACCCCTGACTTGCAGCAAGCCATTCGATAGCAAGAATGTTAACGGTGTTTTCATTCATCTCTTTCAGCCTGCGCGCAGCGAAGGTCGCCATCGAGACATGGTCTTCCTGATTAGCCGATGTTGGTAAACTATCAACACTGGCAGGGTGGGCAAGTGTTTTATTTTCACTGGCAAGCGCTGCCGCGGTTACCTGTGCCATCATAAAACCAGAATTAATACCGCCGTTCTCAACTAGAAAAGGCGGCAGGCCGCTGAGCCTGGAGTCGATCAACAGTGCCATGCGCCGTTCTGATAACGCACCGATTTCAGCAATCGCCAACGCTAAATTATCCGCCGCCATCGCAATCGCCTCGGCATGAAAGTTACCACCGGAAAGGATCTCACCCTCATCCGCAAACACCAGCGGATTATCAGAGATGCCATTCGCTTCGGTTAAAATAGTCTGCACTGAGTTTCTAATTTGTTGTAAACAAGCGCCCATCACCTGTGGCTGGCAACGCAATGAATAAGGGTCTTGCACGCGGCCACAATCACGATGACTCTCTTCAATCTGTGAATGGTCAAGCAGGCTACGATAAGCAACACCGATATCGATCACCGATTGATGCCCCTGCGCACGATGCAGCCGTTCATCAAACGGCACACGCGAACCCTTTGCCGCCTCGACCGACATCGCACCAATCACAATGGCGGATACAAGTAAATTATCAGCATAAAACAGCCCTTCAAGTGCCAGTGCTGTTGAGGCCTGCGTGCCATTCAATAACGCCAGTCCCTCTTTGGGGGCCAACACTACCGGCTCTAATCCAGCAACCTGCAATGCCTGCGCTGCTGTAATCTGTTCACCGTTATGATGTGCGTACCCTTCGCCCAGCAATACCGCACTCATATGCGCTAGCGGTGCAAGATCACCCGACGCACCCACTGAGCCCTTAATCGGAATACAGGGATAGACCTCATGGTTCAGCAACGCAATCAACGCATTGATCACTTCCAGTCGAATACCAGAAAAGCCTCGCGCCAACGAACTAACCTTAAGTACCATCATCAAACGCACCGTTGCGTCATCCATAAAACGCCCCACACCAGCGGCATGTGACAAGACGATACTACGCTGTAATGTTTCAAGCTCATCGGCTGGGATTTTTGTACTGGCCAACAGGCCAAAGCCGGTATTGATACCATATACCGTTCGGCCCTGTTTGATCACATCATCGACGACCTCTGCCGCACGATTGATTGCCACTTCATTCTTTTTGGTAAAGGTGATAGTAGATGCTTCATCATGCAATAGACGAAGATCTTCTAAACTTAACTGTCCCGGTTTTATTTCAAAGGTATTCATACGCCAGTTCCATCCAGACTTAAAAACCTGTCATTCCAGCCTGCGCCGGAATGGCGGGGGTTATTTTTCATCGCTATCATCTACCATCGGCAAGTTTAATCCATTCTCTTGCGCACACTGCCTGGCAATCTCATAACCGGCATCGGCATGTCGCATCACACCTGTCGCAGGATCATTCCACAAAACACGCTCGATCCGTTTCGCTGCGGCCTCCGTACCATCACAGACAACCACCAACCCCGCATGCTGACTAAACCCCATGCCGACACCTCCACCATGATGAAGACTGACCCAGGTCGCGCCACTGGCAGTACTCAACAGTGCGTTCAGCAGTGGCCAATCAGAAACAGCATCGGAGCCATCCATCATCGCTTCTGTTTCGCGATTGGGTGACGCAACTGAACCCGAGTCTAAATGATCTCGCCCGATCACTAGCGGTGCCTTGAGTTCGCCATTCGCCACCATCTGATTAAATGCTAGTCCAATGCGCGCACGATCTTTCAGGCCAAGCCAACAGATACGCGCTGGCAAGCCCTGAAACTGAATTTGCTCACGCGCCATATCCAGCCAGCGGTGTAGTTGCTGGTTATCAGGAATCAGCTCTTTCACTTTCGCATCGGTTTTATAGATATCTTCGCCATCACCAGAGAGTGCCACCCAGCGGAATGGGCCGATCCCTTCACAAAAAAGCGGGCGAATATAGGCGGGCACAAAACCAGGGAAGTCGAAGGCGTTTTTCACGCCCTCCTCAAAGGCCATCTGGCGAATATTGTTGCCGTAATCGAGTGTTGCAGCACCGCGTTGTTGAAGCTGTAACATTGCTGCCACCTGCAGTGCCATCGACTGCTTTGCTGCTTTGACTACCGCGGCCTGATCTTTTTCGCGCATCTCGATAGCTTTGTTCAACGACCACCCATTGGGCAGATAACCATTCAATGGATCATGCGCACTGGTCTGATCCGTCACCACATCCGGCGTAATATTACGCGCAACTAATTCAGGAAAAACAGCTGCGGCATTGGCCAGCAGGCCAATACTAATTGCCTGTTGATTGAGGCAGGCATCATTAATCATCGCCAATGCTTCATCAAGTGTGGCAGCCTTTTTATCGAGATAACCACTCTTAATTCGTAAATCAATACGGCTCTCATCAACCTCTATTACCAGCATCGAAAAACCGACCATTGTAGCCGCGAGTGGTTGCGCACCACCCATGCCACCCAGTCCTGCGGTCAGAATCCACTTACCCTGCGCCTTTCCATCGAAGTGTTTACTGGCCACTGCGCCGAAGGTCTCATAGGTTCCCTGCACGATGCCCTGCGAACCGATGTAGATCCACGAACCGGCCGTCATCTGTCCGTACATCATCAGGCCCTGTTTATCGAGTTCGTTAAAGTGTTCCCAGGTTGCCCAGTGCGGGACAAGGTTGGCATTGGCGATCAAGACACGCGGGGCATCTTCATGCGTGCGAAAAACCCCCACTGGCTTGCCGCTTTGCACCAGTAGAGTTTCATCGTTTTCTAAACATTTAAGGGTCTCAATGATCTTGTCATAGCAGTCCCAGTCGCGTGCTGCACGCCCGATGCCGCCATAGACAATGAGCTGCTCTGGATGTTCGGCAACCTCAGCATCAAGGTTGTTCATTAGCATCCGTAGTGGCGCTTCAGTCTGCCAGCTTTTAGCACTCAGTATCGTGCCAGTGGGGGCCTTGATTTTACGGGATGCATCAAATCGGTTTTTCATCACCCGACACCTCCATCATCAATTCAGCAACCGTTTTCAATACTTACTAATAGCGGCCGCGACAAACAGGCAAACAGATTAATTACCCTCTGGAGCACATATCGCACGACACGCCACATTCGTCCACTGCGGCTCAACATCAATACGCAATGCAGAGAGAGTGCCACCCCAGACACAACCGGTATCGAGCGCATGCACATTGCCAGGATGCCGCATGCCCAACGTCGACCAGTGGCCAAATAGTATCTGTTGCTGGTCATGCTGAGTCACGCGTAGATCAAACCACGGCTGATAACCTGCTGGCTGCTTACCCGGCGCGCCTTTCTCTTTAAGTTCAAGTCGCCCCTGCTCATCACAAAAACGCAGGCGGGTAAAACAGTTAGTGATAAAACGCAGCCGCTTCCACCCACTCAGCCGATCAGACCACTGAGCAGGTTCGTTGCCATACATATGGTTAATAAACTCAGCGTAATCATCACCACGCAACACCTGCTCTACTTCGGAAGCGCGTACCATTGCATCATCAAGTGACCACTGTGGTGGCAATCCTGCATGCAACATCACATACCCCAGTTGCTCATCGCGATGCATCAACGGCTGTTGGCGCAGCCAGTCACACAACTCATCACGATCTGGCGCATTGAGTATCGCTTCCATCCGATCCTTTGCGAGTGGCTTGCGTCTGCCCTGAACCACCGCTAGCAGATGCAGGTCATGATTGCCGAGTACCGTGATGGCCCGACTCCTCAGGCCTTTAACAAAACGCAATACCTCTAATGATTTCGAACCACGATTAACCAGATCTCCGGCAAACCATAAATAATCCCGCGCCTGATCAAATTTTATTTTATTGAGCAGTTCAAGCAATTCGTCAAAACAGCCCTGCACATCACCAATTGCATACGTTGCCATCGTTACTTCCGCAGCCGTCCTTTGGTCTTTACCTTTGCCCTGGCGACAACGCTGCGGCCATCTTCCTCTTCAGGAGAAGTCTGCAAGACAAAAGTTGCCGGGCCATCATTTGTCAGTGTTACCTGCATATCAGCACCAAACTTCCCTTTTTGTACATGAACATGGGCTTTCACGGCCTGCTCATACATATAATCAAATAACTGCTCCCCATGCTCAGGCAAAGCCGCTTTATCAAAACTTGGACGTAATCCTTTTTTCTGAGTATGCATCGCCGCCAATGTAAATTGCGGTACTAGCAGTAACTCACAACGCGTATCTTTTAACCCCCAGTTCATTTTGCCTGATTGATCGGTTAATACACGGTAGCCCAACATACGCTTTAATAGTTTATCTACTTCATTTTCAGTATCATGTTTTTCAACGGCAATAAAAACTAGCAAGCCGTAGCCAATCTTTGCAATCGTGTCGCCATCCACAACCACACTTGCATGATTAACACGTTGAATCAATCCTATCATAACAATCGCCGCCCCATCGCTGCTGTCGCCTGCACCAATGCGCGCGTTATCCCTTCCTCTGAAGCTGAGTGCCCCGCATCATCGATCACTTTAAGTTCCGCCTCGGGCCAGGCCAGATGCAAGGCCCAGGCGCTCTCCATCGGGCACACGATGTCATACCGACCCTGTACAATCACCCCATCAATACCCTTCAGGCGACTTGCATCACGTAAAATTTGATTCGGCTCAAGAAAAGAATTATTCATAAAATAGTGGTTTTCGATGCGCGCCATGCTCAACGCAGTAAATGGGCTCCCGAGGTGGTTGATAACACTTTTCTGTGGGCGCAGTGTCGCTGTTTTTCCCTCCCATATCGACCACGCCCTGGCAGCTGCCATACGCACCAGTTCATCATCACTATTCAGGCGCCGGTGATAAGCAGCAACCATATCATCCCGCTCTTCCTCAGGAATAATGCTGACATAATCTTGCCAATAATCAGGAAATAGTCGACTTGCACCACTCTGATAAAACCACTGAATTTCACGCGGCCGGCACAAAAAGATACCGCGTAAAATTAACCCTTCGACACGTTCTGGGTAGGTTTGCGCATAAATCAGGCTCAAAGTTGAACCCCAGGATCCACCAAACAACACCCAACGATCAACGGCTAACTGCTGTCGAATCATTTCAATATCCGCTATCAATGCCTGAGTCGTATTGTTTTCAAGTGACGCATGTGGCGTAGAGCGGCCACAACCGCGCTGATCAAATAAGATTATTCGATATAATTCTGGATCAAAAAAACGTCGATGATAATCTTCACAACCAGCACCCGGTCCGCCATGCACAAACAAAACAGGTATTCCTGAGGGATTGCCACACTCCTCCACATGAATCACGTGGGGTGACTCAACCTTGATGGAATGTTGTACGTATGGCGCTATCTCTGGAAAAAGCAGACTCAATTCCCCCACCTCTATAAGTTATCTAATTATTATATAAATATCATAGGTTGAAACATTTATCGCTACCTAAATACCTACAATAGGTACTGTAAAAAAATAAAGCAATTCCTACAAGTAAATACTGCTTTAACGACTACCAATTTATTTTTCTGATTGCTATATTTATTCGGTTATTAGGTTCTATTCTGAAGCCAAGCGCAACACATTTATCTCATGTGTACGTGCACCTTGTTTCATCCAGTTTCATCCACCCCACACCTACCCAATTCATGGTGAGTAGTCATCACATCTAAACCTTCACAATTAAGGGCACTTCTATTAATAAAAATGAGGTGGCACAACAAAAAATTAGGCCCGTCACTTGAATGCGGAATATTCGAGCAGCGTATAACTATCCATGGTGCCATTCGAATCAATCGAAGCGTAATCATGACAGGAAAAATAGCCTTAAGCGATTAAAGACAGTGCAACAAAAGGGCTTCACCATCCTAATTACACGGATTTAACATGACTCGGTTATCTTGCGAACGATTTCAGCACGAACACAAAAAACTCATCGCATCACTGACTCATCAGTAGCCTAAGGTTTCTGAGCAACAATCAATGCCTCATCTCGATAGCCCTGTTGGAGTTCACCAACACGCCCCTCTTCTCGGTAAACCAATACCTGATAATCACCAAATAATTGCAACAGTTCGTTATCGGCAAGACGAAAATCACGACTACGAGGGCCGCCTTCATTCACATAAGTTTGTGTAAATGTTTGATAAAAAATCAATCCCGATGGCTTCAGTGCCCGTTTAATATGTGGAACCAGTGAGCGATCAAGGAAATAGCTCACGGTTATCACGTCAAATGATGCAGCTGGTGGTGGTTGCAGCACAATATCACGCGCCTCAAAGGTTATTGCCAAATCTTTCATGGCTGGTGATGCCTTCAAACGCTCGATCACCACCTCAGAGATATCCCATGCCGTTGTGCACAGGCCATGCTGCGCCAAAAATACAGCATTGGCAGCCATACCACAGGCCAGCTCCAGAGCATTGCCCGCTTCAGGTAGTAGATGCTGATTTTCCTGCAATACCCGCACGGCCGTATACTCACCTTCAGCTGCCTTTTGGTAAATCGCATCCCATTTTTTTTGCGTATCACTAATTTCCATCACATCCCCACGCTTAAGCCAAATCGCACTATTTTCTCCAGAATGCAGGTGTCAACAACACCAACAGAGTAAAGATTTCGAGTCGGCCGAGTAACATTGCAAAACAGAGCACCCATTTGGCCGCATCATTAATGCTGGCATAGTTTAACCCCACATCCCCAAGCCCCGGACCAAGGTTATTCATACAGGCAGCCACTGCTGAAAATGATGTGACAAAATCGAGCCCCGTCGCGGCAAGAATAACGGACATCACACAAAAGCAAACCACATAGAGTGAAAAAAATCCCCACACCGCATCTATCACCCGGCTCGGTAATGGCTTATTACCCACTTTAACTGCAAACTGTGCATTGGGGTGAATCAGTCGTTTGATTTCACGGCCACCCTGTTTCAATAGCAACAGCACTCGAATCACCTTCAATCCACCACCCGTCGAGCCGGCACAACCACCAATAAAGCTGGTTAACAATAACAACACCGGCAAAAAAAGTGGCCAGTTATGATATTCAGCAGTAGTAAAGCCTGCTGTCGTACCAATCGAAACCGCCTGGAAAATCCCGTGATGCAATGCACTGCCCGGCGTATCAAAGGTGCCGCTGGCATATAAAAAGTAAGAGGTGATCGCTGAGACAACCAGTAAAATCATAAAATAAAATCTAAACTCAGGGTCACTCAGATAAGGACGTAAGCTCAAACCACGCCACGCCAAAAAGTGAAGCGCAAAATTAACCCCGGCCAATAGCATGAAAACGATCGCCACGGATTCAATCAAGGCGCTATTAAAATAACCGATACTCGCATCATGGGTTGAAAAGCCACCAATCGCAATGGTTGAAAAGCTATGGGCAATCGCATCGAACGGCGACATCCCTGCCAACCAATATGAGAATGCACAGGCAACCGTCAATCCTAAATAGATATACCACAGCGCTTTTGCCGTCTCGGTGATACGCGGTGTTAATTTATTGTCTTTCATTGGTCCGGGAGTTTCAGCGCGGTAAAGCTGCATGCCACCAATTCCCAGCATGGGTAAAATTGCGACCGCTAATACAATGATCCCCATCCCGCCCAGCCACTGCAGTTGCTGCCGATAATAAAGCACCGATAACGGCATTTCATCCAGGCCAAAGATCACCGTTGCGCCAGTGGTTGTTAAGCCCGAAAGCGATTCAAAGACCGCATCGACAAATGAGAGTTTGGCACTGAGTATAAAAGGCAGGGAGCCAGACATCCCCAGTACCACCCAGAACATCACCACCACAATAAAGCCATCACGCAGGCGCAGTTCTTTGCGATGCGAATGCACTGGCAACCAAAAAATCAAACCGGTTACCATGACTAGCGCAAAGGCATAAAGAAAGGCATGCAATGAGGCTTCATCATAAATCCAGGCCAACACGGCAGGCGGCAGCATGGTTAAACTAAACAGCGCCAGCAGTATACCGATGATGCGTTGTATCGCTTTATATTGCATGAGTAATTAACATAGACCTGTCAGAACGCACTGATTCAGCATCAAAGAAATGTCACGCCCACCTGGAAGAGACGCTCAACTTCCGTGATACGCTTCTTATCAATCAGAAACAGAATGACATGATCCTCTGCTTCGATCACCGTGTCATGATGCGCCACCAGCACCTCTTCGCCACGTACAATAATTCCAATACTGGTACCGCGCGGTAATTTGATCTCCCCAACCGCTCGCCCCACTACCCTGGATGATTTTTTATCGCCATGCGCAATCGCTTCTATCGCCTCCGCCGCACCACGACGCAACGAATGTACCACCACCACATCGCCGCGACGCACATGGGCCAGCAGCCCGCCGATGGTCGCCTGATGGGGCGACACCGCAATATCAATCTCACCGCTCTCTACCAGGTCAACATAAGCGGCGCGATTGATCAATGTCATTACCTTTTTGGCGCCGAGTCGTTTTGCTAACATCGCAGAGAGAATATTGGCCTCGTCATCATTGGTCATCGCACAAAAAATATCGGTGCTCTCAATGTTCTCTTCCAGTAGCAGCTCTTCATCAGCAGCATCACCAAGTAATACCAGTGTTTTATCAAGTTCTTCAGCGATACGCTGGGTACGCTCAGTGTTGTGATCGATCAACTTAACCTGATAGCGATCTTCCAGTGCCGCAGCCAGCCCTTTACCAATATTGCCACCGCCAACCAGGATAATACGTTTAATTGGTTTGTCGAGTTTGCGCAGCTCACTCATTACCGCACGAATATCATCTTTCGCCGCGATGAAAAAGACCTCATCATCGACCTCAATAACGGTATCTCCCTGCGGAATGATCGGCGTACCGCGGCGAAAAATCGCTGCAACACGTGATTTAATCCCCGGCATATGCTCTTTTAGTTCACGCAGCTCATGCCCTACCAGGGGCCCACCGTAGTAGGCCTTTACCGCCACCAGTCGTACCAGGCCATCAGCAAAATCGAGCACCTGCAGTGCACCCGGGTATTCAATCAGACGACGCACATGATCAATCACTACCTGCTCCGGACTGATCAGCATATCGATCGGCAGCGCTTCCTGCGTAAAAAGTTGCGAATAGGCAATATATTCACGCGCCCGCACGCGCGCAATCTTGGTTGGGGTATGAAACAGGGTATAGGCGACCTGACAGGCGACCATATTGGTCTCATCACTATTGGTGACGGCAAGTATCATATCCGCATCTTCAGCGCCCGCACGTCGCAACACATCAGGATGAGAAGCGTGACCGACAACCGTGCGGAGATCAAAACGATCCTGCAGATCATGCAATGCCTTGGCATCCACATCGACAACCGTAATGTCATTCGCCTCTCTAGCCAGGTTTTCTGCAACTGAAGCACCAACCTGACCAGCACCCAGCACTATAATTTTCATGACATTACATCCAGAATCGCCATTGGAGGAAAAAATGATTTAAATCAAACTCTATTTCGCGCATAGGATAACAGAAAAATAGTCGGTAACTCATCGCTACTTACCGCCTGCCTCTTTCTTTTTATCGATACCCAACGCACGAAACTTTCGGTAAAGGTGCGTCCTTTCAATCCCGGCCTTACGTGCTACCTGCCCCAAATTCCCCTGCAATGCGCGTAGTTGATACTCAAAATAGGCTTTTTCAAACTGCTGACGCGCACCGCGCAGAGGCAAATCGAATTCAATTGGGTATTGAACCTCGTTCTTCTCAAGGGTAATCCCTAACGAAGCCTCTACTTCATCAACATCAACCTCACTATTACCACCAAAAATCATCAAACGTTGCACCAGGTTTTTTAACTCACGCACGTTTCCTCGCCATGGATAGTTCGTTAAACGTAACACCGCAGCATCACTAAAACGGCGTTTCACCAGATGATCACTCTGTGCAAACTGTTCTGCATAAAAGTCGAGTAATGCTGCCACATCATCCGCGTGATCACGCAACGGCGGGATATCGAGTGGCACCACATTCAAGTGATAGTAGAGATCTTCTCTGAATTTCCCATCCGCCACCACCTGCTTTAAATCACGATGGGTGGCCGCAATAATTCTCACATCAAACGTCACTGGCTCGACCCCACCAACACGTAAAAACGACTTGTTTTCCAGCGCACTAAAAAGCTTCGCCTGCACACCCGGCTCCATGTCTCCGATTTCACTTAGAAACAGCGTGCCACCATTGGCCTGTTCGATACAGCCATAATGAATCGCACCTCCCTCTTCGCTACCAAACAGTTCCGCTGCGGAATTAGTATTGGCCACCGAGGCGACACTCACATCGATAAATGGCTCACTCGCGCGAGAACTACAGGCATGAAGATAACGCGCGAAAAGCTCTTTGCCGCTGCCAGCCTCACCACTGATCAATACCCAGGCATTATGTTTCGCGATGCGCTCCGTGCGTTCACATAATTCACGAATTATTTTACTACTACCAACAGGCTGGCCCAACGGCTGTACTTTACGTCGCAAGCCAACATTTTCACGTTGTAGGCGGTCGGCTTCTAATGCGCGCCCTACTACCAACAAAAGTTTCGCCAGTGACAATGGCTTTTCAACAAAGTCATAGGCCCCAAGGCGCGTCGCCTCGACCGCCGTTTCGACTGTGCCGTGGCCTGAAATCATAATCACCGGGATATCAGAGCCACCCTCAGTAGACCATTCTCGTAACAGCGAAATACCATCAATGTCGGGCATCCATACATCAAGTAAAATAAGATTAGGACGACGCATACGGCGCATCTTGCGTGCCTCCTCTCCGTTGGCGGCAAGATTCACCTCATAGCCTTCATCTTCAAGGATATCTTTGACTAGCTCACGAATATCACGTTCATCATCAACCACTAAAATATAGGGTGCGCTCATGCCTTATCACCATCTTGTTGTTTGAACGGTGTCACATCACTCTCTGCGACACCCAATTCATCGCGCTCTTCTGTTGCCATGAGTGTGACATCTTTCATGATGCTTTTCGCCACTGGCAGGCGAATCGTCATGCAAGCGCCATGCTCAATGTTTTCAGCCCAGATCACGCCACTGTGTTCTTCAACAATCTTTTTCACAATCGCCAATCCCAGGCCACTGCCCTTTGGTTTGGCAGTCACATATGGCTCAAAAATATTTTCCAGGATCGTCGCAGGAATACCTGGGCCGCTGTCAGACACCTGTAGTTCAACCATCGTGACCCCGCGCTCGCTAAATGCACGCGTCACCAGTTCAATTTTCATTTCGCCATCTACCATCGCTTCCAGTGCATTTTTGATCAGATTATGTAACAACTGTCGCATCCGACCAGAATCTATCGACACCAGCGGCAGGTCATCTTGCAGATCTGTCACGATCGTCACGCCAAAGCGATTATTGCGATAAAGATCTAATACCTCGTCGATTAAATGATTCAGCGCCAACGGGCGTCGTTCTAATTTGGGGCTGCGTGCATACTCTGAAAATGCCTGTACCATCTCTTTCATCACCTCAACCTGCTGCACAATCGTATGGGTTGATTTATCCAGTACCACCGCATCTTCGGGCTGCATTGTCTTTAAATATTTATGGCGTAACCGCTCGGCAGATAACTGAATAGGGGTCAGCGGATTTTTAATCTCATGCGCAAGACGGCGCGCCACTTCCCCCCATGCTGCATCGCGCTGCGCCTGTACCAGGTTGGTGATATCATCAAAGACGATCACATAACCACCCTCATCACCTGGCAACGCGGCCCCACCGCACATCAACACCTGGCGACCTGTTGCGCCATAAAAAATCACCTCTTCACGCCAGTCGCCCTTACCATTTGCATCACTGCTTTGTTCTGCCAGGTGAGGGGTGATTACGTTCGCAAAATTTTTCAGATATTCATAGCGTTCAACAATTTCATCCAGTTCATAACCAATACACTCTTTTGACTCCACCCCGAGAATATGTCCCGCCGCCACATTCACTGTGTACACCGTGCGATTCACATCGAGCGTTAGCACCCCCGATGAAAGACGTGCCAGCACCGCCCATAAATAAGCACGTTCCTGCTCTGCCTGCTGCTGGCTGTTGCGCACGTCTTCCTGCGCCTGGGCAATCTTAAGTGTCATATCATTAAATGACTCCACCAAAAACCCAAGTTCATCAGAAGAATGCATCGGCAGGCGCTTGGTATAGTCACCGGCTGCCACCGCGCGGGTACCAATCGCCAATACCCGAATCGGTGTTACCAGGCGACGCGCAGAGAAAAAAGCGAGCCACACCGCCATCAATACACCCAGCAATAACACCAGCGATAACATCAAAATAAAACTATTTTTCAGTGGGTCACGTAGCAGTAAGAGCTGTTGATACTGCATGTAAGCGGATTCAACGCTATTTGCCAGGACGCTGACTCGATCAGAGATGGGATAGAGCGCCTGTAAAAACCGGGCATCAAGCAACGGCGACGCCGCAGGTATCTCGGTCACCACCCGCACATAGAGACCATCATCACTAATCGGATCGAGGCTAACATAGCCGCTGCCACTTTGACGCACCTGGCGTATCACCGACTCATTAGGCAGGTCGGGCACAATATCAGCCGGATTGATACTGCTGGACGCCACCACATGCCCGCCGCCCATAAATAGTGTCAATTCAGAGGCGCTGTCTCTGACGCGCAATTCATCCAGCAGTCGTGGTAATGAGACCTCATCCGCACGCTGCAGCTTCCCTCCCATTCGTACAGTGCGTTTCATCAACTCGCGTGAACGTGTCTCCAGTGAGGCACGGCTCAACGCCAACGCATCTTCAAGCGTACGCTCAACACGCACATCAAACCAGCTATCGATACCACGCTGAATAAAACCGAGCGAAAAATAATAGACTAGCGACACTGGCGCCAGCGCCAATAGCACAAACATCAACATCAGCCGCGCGGTTAGTCGCGAGCCGGTTGCGCGGTTGCGATACTGACGCCGCAGTCGCAACAGATTGGAGCTGATCAACACCAGCAGTGAGACCAGCCCAAACAAATTGACCACCAGTAACAACATGTAGAGACGGCCAAACTGCTCCGAGTTTTGCGTCGCTGCGCTCATTAGAAAAAGCGATAGCAACAGCAAAATCGATAGCAGTGCTACCGGAATTACGCCGGAACCGAGGCGTCTCAGTTTGGCAATATCCATGAATACCACTCACTGGCGAGTTGCCAGTCGGAAGAAAAATAGGCCCGTAGACGCAGCGGTGTTGGCAGCGCTGCAACATCTATCGATGCCTGCATCAGGCCAATATACCGCCCTTTTCTCGCCATCAACTGTTGATCCAGTATCGGCAGGTCAACCACCGTGCCCAGTTGTGTCAACGCCACCTCCAGTGTCGGAAAACTGTGTTGCGAACCGCTGTTTAGATTAGTGACCAGATACTGTTGGGTAAGCGCATGATATTCAAGACGATAACGCTGCGCGAGTTGCGCGACTGTTTCATTCCAGAGGTATTTTCGGCTGCGCAAAAATTCGATATCGAGCACCACCACCACCGGCACCCCCTTATGCATCACCTCTAACACTTTGTCACTTAGTTTATAATCGATACGCGCATTGAGGTAGTAGACTTTATCAACCAGATTGACCTGTGCCGCTGAAATATCAAAACGCACCTCGGCCACGGCAAGATTAGAAAACAGTGACAGCAACACACCAGCAATAGCCGGCATCACCTGACGCAATAGCCGCTTGACCACCCATTGCTGATTCACTGTCGCGCTTAAATACATTCCCTATCCAATGTTTTTCAGCAGTGGCGCATAGTAAAAACCGTCCATGCCATCATCACCAGGAAGAACTTGTCGTCCTACCGGCATAGCGCGCCCCCACGAAACCGACACTATCGGTGCTGTTGCATCATGATGGGTTTCCAGGAATCTTTCAATCTGAAGATGATTTTCCTGCGGAAAAATAGAGCAGGTGGCATAGAGTAGCAAGCCACCGGGTGCCAGCAATGGCCACATCGCTGCAAGGATCTCTCCCTGCAGTGCAACTAGCACCTCAATATCTTCTTCACGACGCAGTTGCTTGATATCGGGATGACGACGAATCACACCCGAGGCGGAGCAAGGTGCATCAAGCAGGATACGGTCAAACAGCTTGCCATCCCACCATTCATCGGGGCGACTGGCATCACCACAAATAACCTTCGCCTGCAATTTAAGACGTGCCAGATTTTCGCGCACACTTTGCAGGCGTTGCTCATCAATATCGATCGCCACCACTTCTGTCACCTGCGGCGCTTGCTCAAGAATATGGCAACACTTACCACCCGGTGCCGAACAGGCATCAAGCACGCGCTGCCCCGGCTGAAGATCCAGCAACCATCCCGCTAGCTGCGCCGCACCATCCTGCACAGAGGCATGCCCGTCGCTAAAACCAGGCAATCGCTCCACATCGACCGCTTGTTCCAGCATAACGGCTGACGGCACATGTGGCATCGCCGTTGCTGCCATCCCTTCGTCTTGCAGGCGCTGCTGGTACTCATCGCGCGAACCATGCGCTGGATTAATACGTAACACCATCGGTGGATATTGGTTATTACCTTCAACAATCGACTGCCACTCATCAGGCCAACGTGCCTGAATCATCTTTAATAGCCACGATGGATGGGCATACTGACCCGCCGGGGTGCTATCCGCCTGCGCCAATAGCTTTTGTTCACCGCGCTGAAAATTTCGCAACACCGCATTGACCAGCCCTTTGGCCCACGACTTGCCTATCGCATTGACCGCTTCAACAGTCTCGGCTACCACCGCGTGCGGCGGGATACGCATATAGATTAATTGATAGAGTCCCAGCAAAATCAGACATTCAACATCACGGTCTTTACGTTTAAGCGGTTTATTTAATAGCTGCTTCGCCACTGCTTCCAGCCGCACCCCGTAACGCATCACGCCGTAACAGAGCTCCTGCGCCAGCGGCCGTTCACTCGGGTCAGTTAGCTTTGCCAGCTGCTCAGGCAATGATGCACTGAGTGAACGGCCATCAACCGTCACCCGTAACAGCACCTTGACTGCCACCACACGCGCCTTCATCTGCTTTTTCACGTCAGTTGCGACTCATCCAATCGAGCGCTACTTTTAAGCGCATAGGCATTCAAAAAATCACCACTGCTGACCTGACGCCCCCCCGGCAGCTGCACCTGTAACAACCGTAATAAGCCATCACCAGTGGCGATATCGATCCCTGTTTTATTGGCTTCGATCACTGTACCGGACACTGAATCACTGTCAGCAGGAATCGCTACGGCTTGCCAAATCCGCAGACGCTGCCCATCCGGCAGCAGCGTATAGGCCACTGGCCACGGGTTAAAAGCACTGACCTGGCGGCGAATCTCCAGCGCAGGGTGGCTCCAATCGACCAACGCCTCTTTTTTATCAATCTTGCTGGCATAACACGACAGCGCATCGTCCTGCACCTCGCCACTCACCGAGCCATCGCTGATTTTCACCAGGGTACTCAATACCGCCGCTGCACCAAGTTTAGCAAGGCGATCATGCAATTGGCCGCCACTGTCTCCCTCAGTGATTTTACAGGTACGCTTTTCTAGCATCGCACCGGTATCAAGCCCTTTGTCCATCTGAATAATGGTCACACCACTCTCAGTGTCTCCAGCAATGATGGCACGCTGAATCGGTGCGGCGCCACGCCAACGTGGTAACAATGACGCGTGAATATTGATGCAACCATGGCGCGGGGCCTGCAACACCTCGACAGGCAAAATTAGCCCGTAAGCCACCACCACCATCACATCCGCCTCATGCGCCTCCAGTTCTGCCTGCACATCGGCATCGCATAGCGTCAGTGGCTGATAGACCGGCACAGCGTAATCCAACGCTGTTTGCTTTACCGGCCCGGCGGTCAGCTTACGGCCGCGGCCAGCAGGGCGATCGGGCTGAGTATAGACGGCACAGACCTCATGCTCAGATGCCAACAGCGCATGCAGTGCCACCGCCGCAAACTCAGGGGTACCGGCAAAAATAATTTTCAGTGGTTTCAAACTTCTCTCTCCATCAGTCACTCTAACTGATCAACTTACCTGGTTACATCGAAAAGCGGCGCTGCTTTTCCATCTTCTTCTGAATACGTTTACGCTTGATCTCACTGAGATAGTCAACAAAGAGCTTGCCGTCAAGGTGATCGGTCTCATGCTGAATACAAACCGATAACAACCCCTCTGCCTCCAGCTCAATCGATGTTCCATCACGATCCAGCGCCTTCACTCTGATCTGACCCGCACGCTCCACGTTTTCATGAACACCCGGCACAGAGAGACACCCCTCTTCCATCATCTCTTTGCCGTCATGCGAAATAATTTCAGGATTAATCAAACAGACCGGCGCATCCCCTTTAGGTGAGACATCAATGGTGATAATCCGCTTTGTCACATCCACCTGTGGTGCCGCCAAACCAATACCTGGCGCGGCATACATGGTCTCCAACATATCATCCAGTAGCTGGCGAATTTCATCATCCACCTCCTCAACTGGCGTAGAAATCAGCCGCAAACGTGAATCGGGATAACGCAAAATGTGAAGAAGTGGCATGAACTGTCCGCTAACCTGTTAAATATCATTAATTTTAAAGCGATCGAAGGGCGTGATGATACAGAACTTGTAACTATTCAGCATAGTGAAAAATGAAATAGTCACTGGTCAGATTGCCGCTATATATTGGCGTGTATTAAGGTTTCCGCTAAACTCGGTCGAAAACAGGGTGTTGCCATGATGATGGCCATTAATAATGAAAGAGGCGTTCATGTTTAAAGGATATATCTTACCCAGCCTGTTAGCGCTCGCGCTGCTGATGCCATCGTCAGCGACGGTCGCAGATAGCCTTAATCTCAGAGAAGGCCACCCAGACAGACATATTGTCGTCAAAGGTGACACGCTATGGGACATATCAGCAAAGTTTCTGCAGGACCCATGGCTGTGGCCAGAGATATGGGATGTCAATCCTGAATTAGGAAACCCCCACCTTATCTATCCTGGCGATGTTATTTTTCTCAGCTATGTCGATGGCAAGCCAGTGCTAAAAGTGAATCGCAATGAAATCAGAACCACTGGCGATTCAGATACGGTCATCCTCTCGCCGTTTCCACGCATCTCCAAACTGGATCACGCCATTCCAATGATCCCGTATGATGCAATACGTCAATTTCTTGATCACCCCTTCATCATGACGCCCGAAGAGGTTGAGCATGCCGCCTATATCGCCGCAAGTGAAGAGGGGCGACTCATCAGTGGCAATGATCATAAAATCTATGTACGAGGTCTTCCCAATACCTACTCTGAATTTGACATCATTCGCCCAGGCAGGCCCTACTATAACGACCCAAAAAGGAAAAAAGAGATCCTTGGCTACGAGGCAATCAAACTCGCCACCGCCAGAGTCGAGGCATTTGGTGATCCTGCCACACTGCGAATTAAACATTCAGCCAAAGAAGTCCTTGTCGGTGACCGTTTGGTGCCTAGCCGACAGCAAACCATCAGCCAAAATTTCAACCCCAAAGCACCCAACCAACAGGTTAGTGGGCAGATTATCTCGGTACCCGCCGGTATTACACGCGTCTCACAATTTCAGATTGCCGTTGTCAATATTGGCACCGTGGATGGACTAAAAACGGGCAATATCCTCGCTGTCTTCCAGCAAGGCCAACGAGTACGTGACCCAGTGACACGCAAAATGGTTCAGCTACCCGACGAACGAGCGGGCATCATGATGATCGTACGCACACTAAATCGCTTCAGCTACGCGCTAATCATGGAAGCATCGCGCGACATTCGCCTCTATGATATGGTGAGAAATCCATAATTCACCATCTAGGTGGGTTAAATCATATTAAAGTTTAGAGGGGAACAGCGCGAACACGGCATCACTCGTGTCCACATCTGTCTCAAACGATGAAACCAGAAAAAGGAATTTCTGTTTCAGAAGATGAGCTTGCCTACTGGCTGGCTCTGCTTCTCACCCCGGGTATCGGCACTCGCCGCTTTCAAACCTTGCTAAACCATATTGGCTCTCCACGGGAGATCCTTAATACAAGCCCTAAGCAGCTTATTGATAGCAAGGCCATTCCAAAAAACGTTGCAGCGCGTTTATCAACACCAGACTGGCCTCAAGTCGAAAAACAACTCTACTGGCAACAGCAGCCTGGCAACCACATCGTTACCTGCACCGATCCACTATACCCAGCATTATTAAAGGAAATAATCGACCCCCCACCCCTGCTATTTATTCAAGGCGATGTCGCTGCACTCTCTCGACAACAGGTTGCCATCGTCGGCAGCCGCAACCCCACCCCCGACGGCGCTGAAAACACCTTCGCCTTTGCACGCGACCTCGCTCGCCACGGCTACGCGATCACCAGCGGCCTGGCATTAGGGGTCGATACAGCCGCTCACAAAGGCGCACTGACGAACAACGGCACTACCATCGCGGTAATGGGCACTGGCCCCGACCATCGATACCCTAAAAGTAACCGCCTGCTAGCGGAGAAGATCCTCCAAAATGGCGCGCTAGTGACAGAATTCCCCCTCAGCACACCACCACTCGCTGAAAATTTTCCGCGCCGCAACCGAATTATCAGTGGTATGAGCCTCGGTGTGCTGGTAACAGAAGCAGCCCTGCGTAGCGGCTCTTTAATCACCGCTCGAAGCGCTTTGGAGCAAGGGCGTGAGGTCTTTGCAATCCCCGGATCGATCCATAATCCGCTCGCGCGCGGGTGCCATTCGCTACTGCGGGATGGCGCTAAACTCGTTGAAAACACTCAAGATATCATCGAAGAACTCGGCGCACTGAGCAGCATCATAGCCACCCCGGAACAACCATCAACTCTGCCACTTTTTTCCAGACCTTTAGACCCCAACGAACAGAAGGTTTTAAGCCGGCTTGGCTTTGATCCTAGCTCCATCGATACTCTGGTAGAACGCACAGAATTGACTGCAGAGGAACTTTCCGCCATCCTTCTAGTCCTTGAACTACATAACTACGTAAAAACGATCCCCGGCGGCCACTATGTGCGTAACGGGATGAACACTGGGAACTAAGGGCTATTTGATGAAAGAAAACATGCTGGACGTGTTGATGTACCTCTTCGAGCACTATATTAACGAAGAGTCAGAAGTCAGCCCAGACCATGATTCATTAAAAATTCGCCTCGAAGAGGCTGGTTTTTCGCCGAGCGAGATCGGTAAGGCGTTCCGCTGGCTTGAGGATCTCGCAGACCAACGGGAAGCAGGTGCCTTTGGGCAGAAAGAGATTCTCTCTACTCCTGGCACCATGCGCATCTACAGCGCCAGCGAACTTGACCGGATTGAAACCGAAAGCCGTGGGTTTTTGCTGTTCCTTGAACAGACCAGTGTATTGACTCCAATCACCCGCGAACTGATTATAGATCGCGCGCTAGCCCTCGAAACCAGCAGTATCGACATTGACGATATGAAGTGGGTCGTTTTAATGGTGCTCTTCAACCAGCCGGGGCAGGAGGCCGCCTACAGCTGGGTGGAAGATATCGTCTTCGACGGCATGGAAACGACACTCCACTAAAGTCCGACTTAATCACACAGTGAGAAATGCCGCTAACCGGATAACATCATGAGATCCGGCGTGACCAGCCCGGTTTTTTACCGACCAATCAACCTAATATTGTACGGCACCTGAATGAGCAAAAACCTTGTCATCGTAGAATCACCGGCAAAATCAAAGACGCTTAAAAAGTATTTAGGCAAGGATTTTGAGATCCTCGCCTCTTACGGTCACGTGCGCGATTTATTACCCAAAGAGGGTGCTGTCGACCCTGAAAATGACTTTGCGATGAAATATCAACTCATCGAAAAGAATGCCAAACATACCGATGCCATCGTCAAGGCGCTAAAAAAAGTCGACAACCTCTATCTCGCGACTGATCCGGACAGGGAAGGTGAGGCAATTTCATGGCACCTGCTGGAAATTCTGAAAAAGAAAAAGGCATTCAAAAACATCAACGTTTATCGTATCGCCTTTAATGAGATCACCAAAAAGGCGGTCAACGATGCGGTCGCCAATCCACGCGAACTCTCGATTGACATGGTCAATGCGCAACAGGCACGTCGCGCGCTTGATTATCTGGTAGGTTTTAATCTTTCACCATTATTGTGGAAAAAGATTCGTCGCGGACTATCCGCAGGACGCGTACAGAGCCCCGCACTGCGCATGATCGCAGAGCGCGAAGATGAGATCGAGCGTTTTGAAAAGCGCGAATACTGGACCATGGAGTCCGACCTCCAAACCAGTAACAAAAAGAAAAAAGAGCTCTTCAGCGCCAAACTAACCCATTATAAAAGTGAGAAGCTAGAGCAGTTCAGCATCACCGATGAAAAGACCGCCACCAAAGCACATAAGGCGATCGACAAAGCGGCCGCGGGTAAATTGACCGTTGAGAAGGTCGAAAAGAAGCAGCGCCGTCGCAACCCGGCCGCACCGTTCACCACCTCGACCCTGCAACAGGAGGCGTCACGTAAAATCGGTTTTACTGCGCAGCGCACCATGCGTACCGCGCAGCAGCTCTATGAAGGTATCGATATTGGTGACGAAGCGATTGGTCTGATCAGCTATATGCGTA
>UOFQ01000129.1_pt1 | contig 40573 bp, 31 predicted proteins | sample 1988961 | NCBI WGS metagenome assembly UOFQ01 (sample SAMEA4712195, study PRJEB27164) | hydrothermal vent metagenome | biome: marine basaltic hydrothermal vent biome; feature: marine hydrothermal vent; material: mineral | place: Pacific Ocean | collected 2011-06-14/2011-07-23 | depth 1719 m | reverse complement strand
CGTCATCAAAAGCATCACCTTGCGCTACGCGCAGGACTGGAATCGATGGGGCTGAGCTTTGTGGTTGATGAGGCGCACCGTTTGCCTCAATTAAATGCGATTACCATTCCAGATGGTGTGGATGATGCCGCAGTACGGGCAGCATTACTGCGAGATTATAGTCTTGAAATTGGTGCGGGTCTTGGCGTGATGGCCGGTAAGGTGTGGCGTATTGGTTTGATGGGGCACGCCTGTAATTCACGCAATGTCCTGCTTTGTCTGGCGGCACTGGAAGATGTGCTGGGGCGTGTGGGCGCTAACTATGAGCGTGGTGTGGCGGTTGGGGCTGCAGAGCGAGTGCTGGCGGCTGCCTAACGTAGTTATTATCTATCCTGAGGAACCCGCTGCGGCGGGTTTTTTGTTGTATAAAGACGCTCAAAACATCACTATTTCATCGGTAAAATTAGCTCAAATCACAGTTAAATCAATCGATTAATATGGTTGTTGGTATTGATTTGATATTACCGCTGGCAACCTTTAGGATGGGGCTTCACTGGAGGGTGGGGGCGGCGCAATTGAACTGGTTTGAGCGGGAAGTCAAAGCCATGCGTTAATCGAGAATTATCAGTAAGACGGCAATTATTATGCTTAGAACATTTAGAATTATCAGTATGGTCGAGGGGATTTCATTTCTGTTGCTGTTGTTTGCAGCAATGCCAGCCAAGTACTATTTGGGTGTGCCAGAGGCGGTGACGGTAATGGGTTGGGCGCACGGCATGCTTTTTATGCTTTATGTGGGCTCTGCAACGATGGTGATGCAGCGCCATAAATTGCCGGACATGACCTCTGGTCTGATTTTACTGGCGGGAGTAACACCTTTTGTCTGTTTTTATCTTGAAAAGAAGCTGCGTGAAATACCGACACAGCCTTCGTCTGAAATAGCGTAACACTGAAAAGCCAGCTTAATCGCTGGCTTTTTTAGTTTTAGCCTTTCTGTTTTTGAGTAAAGCATCACCTGGATGAGATTACGTTGAATCATTCTGTCTTGCCATGGAAAAAATATTCCGCACTCTTTACACCTAAATTTAAAACGCTTTGGGTATATAATCACACCACCATTGGTTACTCGTGAGTGAGTTGTTATGTTGTTAGTGATTTCCCCCGCCAAGACCCTCGATTACGAGACCCCCTTACCCACTAGTGTGCATACCATGCCAGATTATCTGGATGACGCGGCACAGCTAGTGAAGCGCGCGCGAAAGTATTCGGTTGATGATGTGATGTCGCTGATGGCCGTTAGTGAAAAAATAGCACAGCTAAATGTCGAGCGATTTAAAAAATGGCGTCGACCCTTCACACCAAAGCATGCGCGCCAGGCGGTGCTGGCGTTTAAAGGTGATGTCTATGTTGGGCTGGATGCTTTTACCATGAGCGAGGATGATCTGGCATTTGCACAGCAGCACCTGAGAATCCTGTCGGGTCTTTATGGTCTGTTGCGGCCGCTTGATTTGATGTTGCCATATCGCCTTGAGATGGGACGCAAGATTGATACTGAGCGCGGTAAAAATCTGTATGAGTTTTGGGGTAATAGTGTTACCGAAAGTTTAAACGATCAGTTTCAAGAAAGAGGCAAAAAACACTTGATTAACCTTGCGTCGAATGAGTACTTTAAAGTGATTAAGCCAAAGCTACTGCAGGCAGAAATTATTACACCGCACTTTAAAGAGTACAAAAATGGCACTTATAAAGTGCTGGGGGTCTATGCTAAAAAAGCGCGAGGTATGTTAAGCCGCTATATCATCAAAAACCGCATTGTTGAGCCTGAAGCCATTAAGCATTTTTGTGAGGATGGCTATCGTTTTAATGCCGCAATGTCGAGTGAGCGTGACTGGGTATTTGCACGGAGAAAATAATATTTTTTATGCATCTTATTATTAGCGCTTGAATCCCTTTTCATGGTAACTTTGCTAGCTGTATGTCGTTGCTGGTATAGGTATTAGGTGAGTAAAAATAATAACAAAACCCTTAAACATCATAACCGGGTCAATATTGATTTGATCGATTCATTGCAACGCCTTAGTGACGTTAGCAATAGCTCTTCAAATATTGAAGAGATGATGAATAATTCACTGGATGAATTGCTAAGTATCTTTGAATGTGATCGTGCCTGGTTGCTACATCCCTGTGACCCGAACGCGGCTTGTTTTGATGTTAAAATGGAAAAAGCACGACCGCAATGGCCAGGTGCCTGTGCCGAAAACAGCTCTACAGCAATCACGCCAGTGCATCAACAGGCCTTTGAGCAATTCCTGGCCACCACTGGGCCGACTATCATTGATACGCGTCAAGATATCTTTGCACGTGAAGCGCTTGAGGTTTACTCAACCAAAACACAGTTGTCTATCGTGATAAAGACCCGCATGGGTAAGCCCTGGTTGCTTGGTCTGCACCACTGTGAAGATCATCATGATTTTAGTGATGATGAGGTGATGATCTTTAATGAGTTGGCAAATCGCCTGGCTGAATCACTCAATGGTATGTTGGCGTTGCAAACAGCACGTCGCAGTGAGGAACGATACCGTATCCTGGTTGAGCATGCGCCAGAGGCAATCCTGGTTTTCGATGTGGCCTCAGAACGATTTGTCGATGCTAATTTGAATGCTGAATCACTGTTTGGTTTACCTCGTGCGAATTTAATGGATAAGAACTTCTCAGCACTTAGCACGGTATTGAATGGCTGTTTGTCTGCGACTGATATGATGGAACAACAGATAGTGCGTGCAGTCGGTGGCGAAATTTGCCTTTTTGAGTGGCTGTTTGATGACGCTTCCGGAAATAGTATTGTTTGCGAAGTTCGTCTGGTACGCCTGCCCTCTGATGATGGTCTGTTATTACGTGCAAGTATTTCCGATATTAATGAGCGAAAATTAAGTGAATCTAAAATGCATAAGCTTTCGACTGCACTGCAGCAGACAGCGGATTCAGTGGTGATCACCGATAGTGATGGGATTGTTGAATACGTTAATTCAGCGTATGAGGCGTTGACTGGTTATACGAGTGAAGAGGTGATTGGTCGTCGTTCTGATTTTATAGATTCAGGAGAGCATGACAGCCCTTTTTATGATGACCTATGGGCGACGATTAAGTCGGGCAAACTATTTAATGATGTGTTAATCAATCGACGTAAGGACGGTGTTCTATTTTATGAGGAAAAAAGAATCACGCCGTTAACTAATTTGAGTGGTGAGATTACTCATTTTATTTCAACCGGTCGTGACATCACTGATCGTATTGAGGCGCAGGAGCGCCTGCGTTATATGGCGCATCATGATGCATTAACCCAGTTACCTAATCGCTCTATGATGATGGATCGATTAAGTCAGGCGATTGCTAATGCCAGGCGAGATGGCTCGCAAGTTGCTATTCTTTTTATTGATCTTGATCGATTTAAGATGATCAATGACACATTGGGGCATGATACTGGTGACCATGCGATAAAAGAGGTTGCGCGCATATTACTGGCAACTTTACGCGCATCGGATACCGTTGTGCGCTTTGGTGGTGATGAGTTTGTTGTCTTGCTGCCTGAAATTTATTCACACGATAAAGTGACTCAAATAGTAAACAAGGTACAGGCCGCACTGACGGCACCGATACACATAGAAGGGCAAGAGCTGTTTATGTCTGCCAGTATTGGGGTAGTGTTATGTCCTGATGATGGTGATGACGTGAATACGCTGCTAAAGAATGCTGATATTGCCATGTATCGAGCTAAAGAGCGTGGACGTAACCGTTATGAATTCTACTCTTCTGAAATGGGAGAGCGTGCATACAGGCGCCTCACCTTTGAAACAAAAGTTCGTAATGCGGTTAAGCATGAGGCGTTTGAGCTTTATTACCAACCGCAGTTAGATATCGCGAGTGGTGAATTGGTGGGTGTTGAAGCCTTGTTGCGCTGGTTTCCTCAGTCCGATGATGATGCTGTCAGTGAAATGTCTCCTGAACAATTTGTGCCGGTGCTTGAAGAGACGGGATTGATTTTAGATGTAGGTGACTGGGTGTTAAACACCGCATGTGATCAGCTTAAGTCTATGCAGCAGTTGACAGCGTCGCCTTTAAGAATGTCGGTTAATCTATCGACCCGTCAGTTCAGGGATGCACAGTTAGGATATAAGATTGAGCAGATGATTGTTGGGCGAGGGTTATCCCCGACTGATTTTGAGCTGGAAATAACAGAGACACTATTAATGGATAACCATCAATTTGTGCATGATATGTTGAACCGTCTTAGTGAAATGGGCGTGAGGCTTTCACTGGATGATTTTGGAACGGGTTATTCATCGTTGAGTTACTTAAAGCGATTTCCGATTGATACCTTGAAGATTGATCGCTCTTTTGTGCGTGATATCAGTGATGACCCTGATGACCGTGCGCTTGTAACCGCGATCATTGCAATGGCGCGCAGCCTTAAATTAAGCACGATTGCTGAAGGGGTCGAAACCGAGGCACAACTGGCATTCCTGAAAAGCCAGCGTTGTGATGTGGCTCAGGGCTTTTATTTTAGTGAAGGGGTTCGAGCGAGTGAGCTTGCGTTGTTTTTAAAGGCGCAGCATTAGGCGTAAGTGTAACGGTTGTTATCTGTAGTCCCTGGGCGCCGTGCCTTATGTCGTATGATTATGAGGCCTGTTGAGTTAGAATAGCAGCCCATATTACCTGAACAGAAGAGTAAACCATGTTGGGAATATTTAATAAGCGCGTAAAAAAAGTGGCGATAAAGGAAAAGCCTTTATTAAAAACAGCTCTGGATAGCGATGGGCTTGCTCGCCTACTGCCTTTTTTCCCGATTGGAAACAAGCTGAGTTACTTCCCTGAATTTAAGCAGGAGTTGATGCTTAGTACTGCCATCATCGCTTATGCGATAAATAATGAGCTGGTCTATTCGAATAACGATATCAGCTGGCAAGAAGAAGATGGCGTATTTCAGCTCTATTTACTGGGTAAACAACTTAAAAAGATAGAGAGTTTCTGCTTTATTATGCCGACGGTTGGGCGTGGTGAAGAGGAGCTGGATTATGCGCGAAAAGAGCGCTTAGGCAAGGATGGCGGTTTTATCAAAGGCAATAACATTACACTTAACGGCGAACAGGGTGATGGTCGTCTTCCGGTACTGGATGCGACAGTTAGAAAGCAGCTAATTTTAAAAGAAGGCCACTTTATTGGTCATAAGGTCGCGATTCTGGATATTGACCCGAGAGCATTTAAATTGATTGAACAACGTCGTTACGTACGCTTGAAGACCGATATCGTTGGTGAAATTCAGACTAGACTGGGGCAGGTGCCGCAGCGTTGTACGATGGTCGATTTTTCCGATCGTGCGGTAAGAATTATTCATGATAGTGAGGGCAGTGAGCGACCATCTTTTCGTGAAGGCTCAACGGTTACACTTTCATTTGACCTGCCTAAGAGCGCTGAAGCTCGTGTGATTCGAGGCAAGGTGATTCGACAGCATGATGCTACCGTGGTGATGGCGCTGGACAATATTAAGCGTGAAAAGGATTTCGAAAAGGTAGAGCTATTCGATATTATGGAAATCAAAGCTAACCTGTTACAACAACAGCTCTAGTACACTGTCAGCCCTTTTTTGTCGGGTTAGCGAGTCTGTGGCATTTTGCATTGAGGCATAGTCTGAAAGCAAGTGTACTAGTATCGAACAGATTGATAGCGGGCGCTTTTAGTGGCGCTCCCTCAGCGGGTCCCGGTTAAATGCCAACATCTACAGATATAGCCGCATCGATTGCACAGCTGCGGATCGAGATAAACCATCATAACCATCAATATTATGTACTGGATGATCCACAGATCCCAGATGCAGAATATGATCGTTTAATGCAACAACTGCAGGCGCTTGAATTGCAGGCACCTGAATTAATCACGCCAGACTCACCTACTCAGCGAGTCGGCGCTAAGCCGTTATCTGGGTTTGATGAGGTGGTGCATGCAGTCGCTATGTTGTCGCTGGATAATGCCTTTAGTGATGACGACATGCTTGCCTTTGATGCGCGTATTACAAAAGGGCTTGAGGTTGATGAGGTCTCTTACTGTGCCGAACCCAAGCTGGATGGTTTAGCAGTGAGCTTGCGTTATGAGAATGGACTTTTGGTGCGTGCCGCCACCCGCGGTGACGGGCGAGTGGGTGAGGATATTACACGGAATGTGCGCACGATTGGTTCGGTACCATTGCGCTTGATGGGGGAGGATTTTCCGCCTGTGTTAGAGGTGCGTGGTGAGGTCTATATGCCCCGGGCCGGTTTCGATGCGTTGAATAAACGTCAGCGTGATCATGATGAAAAGCCATTTGCAAATCCACGCAATGCAGCCGCGGGAAGTCTGCGTCAACTAGACCCTGAAATCACCGCAACCCGCCCATTGGCAATGTATTGTTATGGTGTGGGTGAGGTGGACGAGCAGCGACTGCCCACTTTACATAGCGCCATTTTAGCGCGCCTAAAAGAGTGGGGCTTACGTGTTTCTCCTGAGACGGAGGAGGTGCGTGGTGTTGCCGGTTGTCTTGCATATTACCGCAAGATTGGTGAACAGCGTGATGCGCTGCCTTATGAAATTGATGGGGTGGTGTTTAAGGTTAATTCACTTAAGCAGCAGCAGTCACTTGGATTTGTGTCTCGCGCGCCGCGTTGGGCAATTGCACATAAATTTCCAGCACAGGAAGAGATGACGCGCCTGATTGATATCGATATCCAGGTGGGGCGTACTGGGGCGTTAACGCCTGTAGCACGCCTTGAGCCGGTTTTTGTAGGTGGTGTTACGGTTACAAACGCAACATTGCACAACGAAGATGAGGTGCGGCGTAAGGATGTTCGCGGTGGTGATATGGTGGTTGTGCGCCGTGCGGGGGATGTGATTCCGGAAGTGGTGAGTGTGGTGTTGGCGCAGCGGCCTGATGATGCACGTGCTTTTGTGATGCCAACCGACTGCCCGGTCTGTGGTTCTGAGGTACGCCGTGTTGAAGGTGAAGCGGTGAGTCGTTGTAGCGGTGGTCTGTATTGTTCAGCACAGCGTAAAGAGGCGATTAAACACTTTGCCTCACGTCGTGCGATGGATATTGAAGGGCTTGGTGACAAATTAGTCGAGCAGCTGGTTGAAATTGGCTGGCTCAATAGTGTTGCTGACCTATATGATCGAAGCGCGCTGCCGCATGAGAGATTGGCAGGGATGGAGCGTATGGGTGATAAATCTGCTGATAATCTGATTGCTGCGATTGATAAAAGTAAGCAGACGTCACTGGCTCGATTTCTATTTTCGTTAGGTATCAGGGAGGTCGGACAAGCTACTGCACAGTCGTTGGCAAATCACTTTGGTCAGCTACCTGCGATTATGGACGCTGATGAAGAGGCGCTATTAGCCGTTGCTGATGTGGGGCCGGTTGTGGTCGCTAATCTACGCGCCTTTTTTCATGAATCACATAATCGAGAGGTGATTGAATCGCTACAGCGGCTGGGTGTGCAGTGGCCAGATGTGGCGGCAAAGAGAGATCAGCCGCAACCGTTGGCAGGGCAGATCTTTGTGCTTACCGGCTCAATGGAGAGTATGACGCGAGATGAAGCGAAGGGAAAGTTGCAGGCGCTGGGGGCCAAAGTTACGGGGAGTGTCTCGAAAAAGACCAGTTATCTGGTAGTCGGTGCAGACCCCGGCTCGAAACGAGATAAGGCTGAGAAGCTTGGCGTGCCAATACTCGATGAAGCGGCGCTCGAATCACTCTTAGCGGCGCATCCTGCCACGGGTTAACGCGCCAGTTTTTTTAGGCTTGCATTCATATTACGCTGCGCATTGGGGTGGTCAGGGTTGATCTGCAGCGCTTGTTTATAGTTTGATACTGCTTCTTCATACTGCTGCAGGCCATAGAGGCAATTCCCAAGGTTGTAGTAAGCATCGGCACTGTCGGGTACGAGTTCAATGGCCTTGTGAAAATTCTTTGTTGCCTCATCTAATTTCTGGATGCTATTGAGTGCGATGCCCAGGTTGTTGTAGGCGACAAAGAGCTTTGGATTAGCCTCTATAGACTGTTTATACAGGGTGATTGCGTTGTCTATATTACCTTGCTGTGCATTGATCACGCCTAATAGATGCAGTGCGTCTGCTTCGTTTGGGTTGATCTTTAATATCGCTTGATAGCCCGTTTCAGCGGCATTAAGGTTGCCTGCTTGATGCAGAGCAACACTCTCTTCAATCATCGCTTTAATTTCCTGACTATGATCATCCGGTATGATTTTTTGTGATGTTGCTTTGTGGTTTTCATAACAGTACTTCTCCCAGGCCTTGATTAGTGTGGCTTCAAAGTTGTCACAAAACCCCTGGTTATCAAATAACAGACTAGTTTCACGAGTATTAATAAGCCTCTCCTGAAATGTTTGTAATAGTGCAGGCTCATTGGCAAGCCGAATGGCTAGTGTTTCATATGCCTCCAGTGAGTCAACAACCAGCTCAGGTATGCCAGCCGCATGAGCAAGGCCCCCGCCCATGCGCGAAACAAATGTGTTGCCAGGGCAGGTGAGTACGGGTAGCCCCATCCATAGCGCATCACAAGCAGTTGCACCCGCATTGTAGATCAATGTGTCTAAGAAAAGGTCTGCCAGGCGTAATCTGGCCATATATTCTTCAGCCTTTAAGCGTGGCGCAAATATTAATCGTTTGGGATTAATCCCGCGTATTTTTGCTTCACGGCGTAGGTTCTTTTTAACGGCATCACTTTCATCGACAAGCCACAACACGCTATCAGCTACTTTATCCATGCAGCGCATCCAGACATCAAAAATGTCGGGCGTGATTTTATAAGTATTATTAAAGCAACAAAAAACAAAGCCTTTCTCAGGCAGACCAGACTCTTTTCTGGTTGGGGTATGTTCTGAAACAGGACGCCGTCTGTCATGTGTCATGTATGAAGGAAGGCGCATTAATTGTTCAGTAAAGAAGGGCTGTAATTCATTTGGAACACTAAAGTCATCAACAATGATGTAGTCGATAAAGCTAGCCCCCATCGTTGCAATATACCCAAGATAATTGATTTGAATGGGCGCAGGGCGCAGGGCGAGAATACGGGGTTTCGCGCCTGTCGCATAGCCACCGAGATCGACCAGAATATGGATGTTTCGTGCTGCGATCTCTTGAGCAATTTCATGTTCACTAAGGTGTGCAACTTCTATAAAATGATCAAAGCTGCCTTTTAGTTGCTTCCTTATGACGCTGCCATCATCACTGCCTAGCGCAAAGCCGAATACTTCAAACTTGTCGCGATTATGTAACTCAAATAGCTCGATGGTGAGTTGTGATACCACGTGGTTTCTAAAGTCATTTGAGATATAGCCAATGTTAATCCGACCATCTGTTAATGTTGGTGCTGCATTGATGGGGGTAATGCCTGGTGTGATGACGTTGTTGCTATACTGTGTTGCACATTGAAACTGGATTTTAGGGTCGTCGATCCACGGTAACAGATAGAAAGGTAGTGATCTGTTTGGCTTTCTGAAGTGATTAATGACTTTGTTTTTATAGTCATCGTAATGAGTCCAGTCGCACATTGACCTAATGGTGATACATAGGTTGTCAAATGCCTCGGGATAATCAGGCTCAAGGGTAATAGCCTTCTTGAGATAAAAGGCCGCATCTAGCGGTTGTTTTAGGCTGTTGAATTCAGAGCCAAGTTTGACATAAGTACCGGTCGACTTTGGATTGAGTTTAATGGTTTTTTTATAATGTTTTATTGCTTCTTTGTGCTCGCCTTGTGAGCTGAGTATGTTAGCGAGGTTTGAGTGTGTATCTGGATTGTTGGGCGTGATTTTTATTGCCTGTTTGAGGCTTTCAACCGCTTTAAGGTGATCACCAGTATAGTTAAGGGCAACGCCTCTATTGTGGTAGCCCGCAGCAAATGACGGGTTATAAGCTAGCGCTTTGTCATAATATTCAATTGCTGTTTTGTAGTCCTTATGATGAGCGTAGAAAAGTCCAAGTAAATGAAGTGCATCAATGTTGTCTGGCTGGTTTGTGAGTATTTCACGATAGATATTAGCGGCTTCATCTATTTTATTTTGTTGATGTAGCATCATTGCTTGCGATAGCCGACTAGCGATGTGATCATTGCCCGGTTTTGAGGATGCTATATCCTTTGCGTCAGGTGTTTTTTCTATTGATGTTGATACCTGATGAAATGAAGCCTTGCTGGCACCATTTTCATGGTCAATAATTTCCTGGTGGTTATTTAGAGATACGCGCCATTTATTCCACGTGGTTGTAAGAGCGGCTTCGAAATGATTGCAAAATGATGTTGAATCAAATAGTGGTGCAGTGCCCTGGTTTGTGATGAGCCTGTTCTTTAATCCCTCTAGCTGTTCGGGGTTGGTGGCTAATTGAATCGCCAGGTTCTTATAGGCCTCTAACGAGTCGACGATTAATTCAGGGATTCCGGCAGCATGTAGTAATCCACCACACATGCGAGAAACAAATGTTTTTCCTGGGCAGGTAATTACCGGTAATCCAAGCCATAGGGCATCACAGGCGGTAGTGCCTGCGTTGTAGATTGGTGTGTCTAGAAATAGATCTGCCAGCCGTATCCGTGCCAGATACAGGGTCGCATCAACGCGAGGCGCAAATATTAGTCGCGCAGGGTCTATGCCACGGGATTTTGCTTCGTTGCAAAGGTTATTGCGTGGCTCTGGTCCTTCATCAACTAGCCATAAAACACTACTCGGAACCCCATGTAGACATTGCATCCAGATATCGAATATTTTTGGTGTGATTTTATAACTATTGTTGAACGAGCAAAAAATAAAACCTTCTTCTGGCAGTCCACAACCAGTACGTGTCAATATCTCATCGCTGATTTCTCGTTTGGTATCGGTGACCATATAACATGGAAGGTGAATTAACTGCTCATCAAAAAAAGGCGCTTGATCAGTGGCAACACTAAATTCATCGACGATAATATAATCGATGAAATCAGCGCCGATCGTTCCAATATAACCAAGGTAATTGATTTGAATGGGGGCCGCACGATATGCCAGGATACCTGGTCTGGCACCCTGGGTATGCCCCATTAAATCGATAATGATGTGAGTACCTTTGCTGGCGATTAACTCTGCAATGGCAAGGTCGTTCATCTCATCCACGTCATGAAAGTGATCAAAGGCGTTGATTAAACGTTGTCTCATCGGACTTGAGTCGGGTGGACCAAATGATACGGCGGTGATCTCGAACTTACTGCGATCATGCAGTTCATAAAGCTCGGCAGTAAGATATGCGACGGGGTGATTGCGAAAATCCGCAGAAAGATAGACGATTTTTATTTTTTCATCAGTCGCTGGTGGTGATGCATTAATAGGTATTAGGGCATTGCTAATGGAGTTTTTTATGTTAATGCGGGCACACGCCTGTTGGGCACCTGGGTTATCTGACCATAGTAAAAATGAAAAGGCATTGGGAATAAATAGCTTGTTTTTCTGCCATTGTATTATCTGCTGTTCCATGGCATCAAAATCATGCCAGTTACATAATTGGCGTAAATTATTAAAGAGCAGGCTTCTTGCATTTGAGTGGTTGGGTGTAATTTCCAGTACTCGTTTGAAATAGTCGCATGATTCTTGAATACGTTTTTCAAGCATGCAGATAATACCCAGATTATTTAAAGCGCCGGAGTGGTTTGGGTTTGACTTGATAGTGGTTAAATAGTGTTGTTCAGCTTTATCAAATACTTTTCTTTTACTGAATAAAACCCCTAAATGGTAATGTGCTTCGCTATGCTCAGGTATTATCTTGATAATGTGAGACAAGCATCTTTCCGCCTCTTCATCACGCGATAGATACTTGAATGTGTTAGCCAGGTTTAGGTGTGCCTCTATATCGTCTGGCGCTATCTTAATCGCATGCTGGAATTCAGGGAGCGCTTCGTTATACTGCCGCAGGCTGTTAAGTGCAATGCCAAGGTGGCAATGAGGAGGGGCTATACCAGGCTCAATCGCAATAGATTTTCTATAGTAGTCAATGGCTTCCTGTTGATTGCCTTGTTGGGCATGAAGAACCCCTAAATAATGCAACGCCTGGTGGTGCTGCTTATTATTTTCAATAATCTTTTGATATGATCTTTTTGCTTTGTTAAAGCGCTGGTTTTTATGTAGTTCGACTGCATGGTCAAATAATTTTTTTTCTTTAGTAGTGTTCATTTTAATTTTCAGGCTTTGGCGTGTTTTATTATTTTGTGCTTAAATTAGGGCTATTTAGGAATGGAAATGAAATAACTTATATAAGTTATTTCATTTCCATTCCTTAGCTTTATTTGTTAAGTGTATCACGCCAGCGGTGCCATATTTTGGTGAGGTTGTTTTCGAAATTTGTACAAAACTTCTGACTATCAAAAAGTGGTGATGCAATGCGATTGGCGATTAATTTTTTTCTTAATTTAGCAAGCAGTTCGGGATTTTTAGCCAGTTTAATTGCTGTAGACTGGTATTCCTCAAGCGAGTTTGTAATCAGTTCGAGCATGCCTGCGGCCTGTGTTAAACCGCTAGCCATGCGTGCCACAAAGCTTTTTCCTGTACATGTGAGTACGGGTAATCCTGCCCATAAGGCATCGGCAGCTGTTGTGCCAGCATTGTAGGGTGATGTGTCGAGAAAGAGATCTGCTAACTGTTGTCTCGTAAGGTGTGTTGAATAATCTGTGCGTTGAGCAAAGATCAGGCGCATAGGGTCTACTCCTCGGGCTTTGGCTTCATTGCGTAAATTATGCCTGGCCCATTCGTTATCATCCACCAGCCATAGCACGCTATCTGGAACGCTCTTGAGGCATTGCATCCAGCAGCTAAAAATTTCAGGGGTGATTTTGTAGCTATTATTAAAACAGCAAAAAACAAAACTTTTTTCAGGTAGGTTGTGTTCTAATCGTGTCGGTACCTGCGGTGGTAGTTTACGTTGGGTATCGACTACCATATAGCTGGTTAGGTGTAGCAGTTGTTCATCAAAAAAGGGTTGCTGATCTGCTGGAACAACAAAATTATCGACAATTACATAGTCGATGAATTTTGCCCCCATCGTTCCTATGTAGCCTAAGTAGTTTATCTGGATGGGTGCGGGACGCATGGCGAGTACTGCTAGTCTTGCACCGAATGTATGTCCATTCAGGTCAATTGCAATATGAATCCCCTTTGATGCGATAAGCGAGGCGACTTCTGTGTCATTCATTTCACTGGCGTCATAAAAATGATCAAAGGCATTAATCAGGCGCTGACGCATCGGCCCTGAATCGGGCGGGCCGTATGAGATGGCGCTTATCTCAAATTGGTCTCGGTTATGCAGTTCGTAGAGCTCTGCGGTGAGGTAGGCAACTGGGTGTTCGCAAAAATCGGTAGAAAGATAGGCAATCTTGATTTTTGTATCATGAGAAGCAGGTTGAGTCGTTATGGGTGGTGGTATGTTTTTTATCGCCTCTTTTGTTGCTGCTCGCGCACAGGCTAGTTGCTTTTGAGGATCATCGAACCACATTAACGAGACAAGCGGGGTTGGTGCTGTATTCCCTGAATGTAAACTCTCGCTGAGTTGCTCTTTTGTTTGGTCGAAATTCTTCCAGTCGCACATCTGGCGTAAACAGATCGATAATTGCCCTAGTGCGTTTGAGTGAAGAGGATTGATCTCCAGCACTTTTTGAAAGCTGCGTGCGGCATCAGAAAATTTTTTCTTTGCTTTATAGACCAGGCCCAGGTTATTCAGTGCACCAGCGTGGTTGGGGTTAAGTGCCAATGCTTTTTTGAAGCATTGAACAGCATCGTTATCCTGATGTGCCTTTTTCAGTGCGTTTCCAAGGTTATATATAGTATTGGCATGGTGAGGGGATAGTTGTGTGGCGATCGTAAGGTGTTTAACGGCATTGTGGTGATTGCCTTGTTTGCTATAGGCGTGGCCAAGATTACTGTGGGCGCTAGCATCATTGGGGTTAATTTTGAGCGCTAGCTGAAAACTTTCGATTGCCTGAGCATATTTTCCCTGGCTGTTTAGTGAAATACCCTTGTTGTTGTGAGCTGCGCCAATGGTTGGGTTTTGTTCAATCGCCTGGTTGTAAAACTCGATAGCCTCATGGTGCTGATGGCTTTGCCCGTAGGTGAGTCCTAGTAAATGGAGTGCATCTGCATGAGTGGGTTCACTGGCAAGAATAGTACGATAGCAGTTTGCAGCTTCGCTCAGGTTCTGTTGCCTGTGGTGGTTCAGTGCCTGCTCAAGCAAATGCGCAATTTGCGGGGTATTTGGCTTAGCTCGGGGCGGGGCGGGAGCATTCATTTTTTTAGCGCTACGAGCAGCTAATTTCTGTTTGCGATTTTTTTTACCGGCCACTCAGTTAACCCTGTATCTTTATTAAAATTAATAACTTATACCTAATATTGTCTCTATCGGACGATATTGTCCAGTATTTAATACTTTATATGGAATAAGTGACTTAAGCCTGTCGAGAGGGGGGTGTGTTAAAGATTATCTATCACTTTCCGATAATACTACTGGGAGCGGTAAATACTTTTTTTGATAAGTATATCCGCTAAAGATAAACCTTAAATTCTGGTGCCTGACTGATGAGCGGCACACCCTCAATGAAGCAGGGTAGGTTGTACTGTTAAGTAGTGCGCCGGGATAATAAGGAGAAGTACAATGGGTCAAGTAATTAATACCAATATCGCTTCGTTGAATTCTCAACGGAATCTGACAAAATCACAAGGAGAGTTAGGGGTTGCACTGCAGCGATTATCATCTGGCTTGCGTATTAACAGCGCCAAGGATGATGCTGCGGGTCTTGCGATTTCAGAACGATTCACCACTCAAATTCGTGGTCTTAATCAAGCCTCACGTAACGCTAACGATGCCATCTCATTAGCCCAGACCGCTGAAGGTGCGTTGGGTGAGTATGGCAATATTCTACAGCGTGTGCGCGAGCTGGCGCTTCAGTCTGCAAACTCTACCAACTCAGCCTCTGATCGTGCTGCGCTTCAGGGTGAGGCCGGCCAGCTGATTTCTGAGTTACAACGTGTGGCTACCACTACCCAGTTTAATGGTCAGAACATCATTGATGGTTCCTTTACGGGTGCACAGTTCCAGGTAGGTGCCAACGCTAATCAAACGATTATTGTAACGGTGGGTAATGCACAGACTTCTGCACTAGGTTCTTACCAGGTCGGTAATACAGCGTCAGCCGTCAATGGTTCGGCATTATTGGGTGGTGATCTTACGATTAACGGAGTTGATGTTGGTGTCTCTGTTTCTGGTTCCGCAGAGAGTGTCGCTGCGGCTATCAATAGTGTCACCACCTCTACAGGTGTTAAGGCATCTGCATCGACCACTACCAGCTCTTCTATTTCAAATACCTTGCTACGTAACCAGACACTACAGTCTGGTGATTTATTGGTTAATGGGGTCAATATTGGTGCGGTAACCGGTTCAAATAATGTGGCGACGCAGGGTGCCAGCATTGCTACGGCAATCAATAATATTTCGGCACAGACAGGTGTTTCTGCTGTTTCAGATCTGGCATCGGGTGCCTTGACGTTGACCTCATCAACAGGTAAAAATATTGAGATTACCTCAAGCAATGGTGTTGATGGGCTGGATCGGATTGAAAATGCGACGGCGCTAGAGGTGCGAAGTGCTGCGGCAACGGCATCGACTGGTGTGACTACCTTTGCTGGTGGTGCTCTGGGTGTCTCTACAGTGACCATCGCTGATGATGAAATTGCTGATAATGATACATTCACTGTTGGTGGTGTCACATTTGACTATGGTGCTGGTTCAGATACTGCTACAACTAAATTCATTGGTGTTGCAGCGACGGGTGGTGGCAGTGGTGCAACCAATGCTGGCACGTTAAGAACTGCAATCGCGGCAGCTATCACCGCTGGGGATTTGACTGATGTCACATCAGGTGGTGCTGGTAGTACCGCGACGGTTACATCTGCTGTTATGACTAGCACAACCACACAGAGCGATTTTTCGGAAAGCGTGGCTGGTGGTCTGGCTACAGCGACTACCAATAGTGTAGGTGCTGCAGGTGTTGGTGTGGGTGACACGCTGACGGTTGGCGGCAGGGTATATGAGTTCACAGTGGATGGTACTGGCGCTGCAACAGGTAATGTCGGTGTTAGTCTGGCTGCTACTGATGCTGCGATTGCGCAGAATTTTAGCGCGGCTGTTAATGCGGAATATGCTGCCGCTAGAACCAATATTCAGGCCTCTGGTGGCGCAGCAGCAATCACCCTGACTTCTGATCTTTTAGGTACAGGTGTCGCCAACCTGGCTGTGGCTGAAAGTGGTGCAGGTGTTGCAGGTGTCTCGACTGCTGGTGCAGCGGCAGGCACGGCCGGTGCGGCTGTGGCTTTCAATGTGCAGGGCACACTGGCGCTGGATTCATCTACACAGTTCAGTATTGCCGGTAACAATACCACCAAGGCTGGTCTGGCATCGGCGAGCGCAACACTGAATAGCATTGATGCCGTCGATATTTCAACAGTAGAGGGTGCCAATGCGGCGATTGCCCTGATGGATGGTGCGCTGGATCAGATCAACAGCCTGCGAGGTGATTTGGGTGCGGTTCAAAATCGCTTTGAATCAACCATCGCTAATCTGTCAGCAACTTCTGAAAACCTGAGTGCTGCACGTTCACGAATTCGTGATACCGATTATGCAGCTGAAACGGCTGCACTGACCCGTGCACAGATTCTGCAACAGGCCGGTGTTTCGATTCTGTCACAGGCAAATTCATTGCCCCAGCTGGTGTTGTCACTACTGCAGTAAGTGTAAAAGTAAAAGGCGTCGGTTCGGGGCAGCAGCCCCGAACCTTTTCCTGAAAAGTTTTATATCAATCATAGGAGGTAACTGTCATGTCTATAGACCTAAGTGCTACAAGGGTCACAACGGATGTGGTGTATTCCTCGAATCAATCCAGGCCTGTCGTGGCGCCACCCAGTACTGAAGGACCAACGATCAAGCTAATGGGTAGTGGGCGGCAAGCGGCGTCTGCCAGTAGCAACCAAACATTGCCAGGTGTGGCGAATGAAGAAGCCACTGCGGTGTCTGAAACCAGTCAGCTTCAGGCTGCGGTGAGTCGTATGAGCGACCATGTACAAAGTATTCGTCGTGGTCTGGAATTCTCTGTTGATGAAGGTACAGGTCGTACTGTTATTACGGTCTATGATGCTGAATCCGAAGAAGTTATTCGTCAAATTCCTTCTGAAGAGTTTTTGAATCTTGTACGTCGAATGGATGAGAAAATGGAAACAAGCGGCTCGCTGATCAATGAGCAAGCGTAAGGCCATGAATTGAGGTGTTAACAATGGATGGCCTCAAAATTGCTTTATATTTTAAAAAGGCCTTCTCATGAAAGCATAGAGAGGAGGGGTAATTCTAGTAAGTAGTAACAAGAGGGCTCTATGGCTTCCATTTCATCACCAGGTATCGGCTCCGGCCTGGACATCAATGGATTGATCGCTTCGGTTATCGAAGCCGAACGTACGCCGGCTACTAACCGCCTTGCACTAAAAGAAGCGACATATCAGGCCCAGTTGACTGCCTATGGTTCACTCAAAGGGGCACTTTCATCATTTAACAGCGCACTAAATTCTATCTCCTCAATTAACGCATTTAGTGCCGTTTCTACTAGCTCTTCAGATGCTGATATTGTCTCAGCTGATGCGACAGATAAGGCGGCAAATTCAAGTTATCGCATCAAAGTGAGTGCTTTGGCGCAGCCCCACACGCTGGTGACCACCGGGTTTAGTAATATAACCGAGGTGGTGGGTACTGGCACCGTGACCTTTAAGTTCGGTACCACGGATTATGTTGAATCCCCTGAGGGCTATAATTCATTTATCCAGAATGCAGATAAGCCGACGACATCTGTCACCATTGATGCCACTAACAACACCCTGGAAGGGATACGCGATGCCGTGAATAATGCTAATGTTGGTGTATCGGCGAGTATTATTTATGATGGTACTAATTACCGCTTAACCTATGCCTCAACAGATACGGGTGCAGCCTCCAGTATGGAGGTTACGGTTGATGATCCCAGTCTCTCAGCGCTAGAGTTCAATAGCACCGCGACTAATCTTGAGCAGACGTTGGCAGGGCAGGACGCAGCCATGACGATCAATGGCCTTGCCGTGACAAGTGCCACCAATGTGGTGAAAGAGGCGGTTAGTGGGGTTACCTTTAACCTCAAACAGGCGCAATTAGCCGAGGATGCGGCGGTTAATATTGATGTTTCACGCAATAATAATACCGTTTCTAATGCGGTACAAAACTTTGTGGCTGAATATAACGCTTTGCTGGGGATTATGAATGAGCTCAATAGCTATAATGCCGATACCCAACAGGGGGGGATTTTGCTGGGAGATAGTGTGCTACGCAGTGTTGAAGGGCGATTAAGACGTGAAGTAAACAATACTATTGAAGGGCTTTCTAGTCGTTTTCAATCGTTGGCAGAGATTGGCATTACAACGGAGCGTGATGGCACATTGGAGGTTGATAACAGTAAACTGGACGCGGCAGTGTCTAGTAGTCCTGAAGCAGTGGGTTATCTCTTTGCTGTGGCGGGGCAATTAAGCAGTAACCAGGTTAACTTTGTGACTTCAACAAATAACACTAAACCGGGTGAATACGCGATTGATATCACACAGGCCGCCACTCAGGGTAGCGCGACTGGTACTGTCTTCGGGTATTCAGGTTCGATTGTGATTGATAGTAACAATGATACGTTTTCATTTACCATTGATGATCAGCAAACAGGCACTATTACTCTGACGCCGGGCACTTATAGCGGCGTAGCTTTTGCCTCTGAGCTGCAAGCGCGCATCAATGGCGCGACTGCGTTAAAAGATGCAGGTGTTTCAGCGAATGTGGATTTTGATGCGACGGTGAGCAACGAGCGTTTTATAATATCATCTACTCGTTATGGCAGTGATTCAAAGGTTAATATTAACGCAGTCGAGGGTAGTGGTTTTGGCTTGAGTGTGGGTGCCGGTGTGGTAGGGCTGGATGTGGCAGGTACTATTGGTGGGCAATTCGCCTCAGGTTCTGGGCGACTGCTGACGGGGACTGTAAATGCGGCAGGCTTGACGGTTGAGATCCTTGGTGATGCCCAGGGTGACCTCGGTACGATATCGTTTGCACGTGGAATTGCTGACAAGTTAAGCTCATTGATTGATGGAATGCTTAACTCTGGTGGGGCACTTAATATTCGAATTGATGGGGTTGAAGATAGGATTGAGGGTATTAATGAGGACAGAGTGGTTTTAGGAGGACGGATGGCGGCACTTGAGAGTCGACTTTTATCGCAGTTTCTGGCGATGGATCTGCTAGTGAGCCAGTTACGGGGAACCAGTAATTTTTTGAATCAGCAACTTGAGTCGTTACCAAAGATTGGCGATAGAAGATAATAGAAAAATGAACAGGATAATCATAACAGGGAATAACGTGATGGAGATCAGACGATGAGCTTTTCAGGCAGGAAATCTGGCATGGATCAGTATATAAAACAGAGTGTTCAAGGGGGGATTGAAAGTGCGACACCGCATCGATTGATACAGATGTTGATGGAGGGGGCGTTAGAGAAGATTGCGGCTGCAAAATTTAATATGGAACAGAATGAGATCGCTAAAAAAGGTGAAAATATTAGTGTTGCGATTTCGATCATTGATGGTTTACGTGTCAGCCTTGATAAGCCAACGGGCGGTGAAATTGCCCAAAATCTGGATGACCTTTATGAATATATGGGACATATTCTATTGCAGGCCAATTTAAAAAGTGATGCGAATTTGCTCGATGAAGTTTCAAAATTGCTGAACGAAATAAAAGGGGCATGGGATGCGATTCCTGGTGATGTGATTATGGATCATGCGACTAAAGCGAAGGTTGAACATGACAAGGCAGTCTCTAATGGCGGTTGATATTTGTCAGGCCAGGCGATAGATGAGTGCTAAGGCTGAGTTGCGAAGTATGAATGATCGCTACGCTCAACTGGCTATGGTTGAGGCGCTGACTGAAAAAATGTTGTTAAATGCCAGGCAGCAGCAGTGGCGAGTTGTCACTAAGCTTGAGGCTGAGCGCAGCGAGCTAATTGATGCTCTTTTTACCCCGCCCCTTTTGTTGACTGAGGCTGAGCATGTTGCTAATTTTATTCGTACTGTACTCGCTGCTGATAGCGAGATTATCTCTCTTGGCGAGAGTGAGCAGAAAGATATTTTGCAGAACTCACAGAAAATAAATAGAGGAAAAGAGGCTTTCCTTGCCTATACTGTTGCATCATCGAATAAGTAGGTGAAATGCTTGTTCAACATGTTAAAAAGCCTGTATCGTTGCTCAGTATGAATATAAGTCAAGGGCATAACGAGCAGTTAGGCGAAGGTGTTATCTATAAAGATATCGTACCGCTGCGGTGGCGCAATATTGAACGCGCAGAATTAGAATTCTCATATCTTACGATGCAAGATGCCAACGAAGAAGTTCTACGCTTCATTTCGACGCTGGATGAGTTTCATGTCGATAATCAGGATGAGCTTGGCAGCAGTAGTGGCTCAGATCTAAGTCGAATTGAATTTAAGTTAAACCTGTTGCTCGATATGGTGACGCAGCTAGTTGAGCGTGAAACGGCGATGCCTGAAGCTGTTCCGGTTACATTGGGTTCGGCTGGTATTGAATGGTTCTCTGCAGCGCCGCCACGAAAAGGTGTGCTGGTGGAATTGTCTCTTTTTTTACATCATAAGTACCCGCGGCCTCTGGTTGTCATTGGTGAAGTGCTAGATGTGGTGCCTGTTGAGGGTGGCGGGCAATTTTCAATCCAGCTGGCTTATGAAACGATGAGCGCGGTTGTGCAGTCAGGATTAGAAAAGCTAATTTTTCGTCAACACAGGCGTAGTGTTGCGCAGGCTCGACGTTCTTTTCAATTAAAGCGCTAAGTGTTGAGCAGATTCCTCTCTTTCATGGTTGATGATCAGTCAATACATTGAAAGCCCCTTTATATCAGTAAGTTGTAGTTTGTTGACCCGTTGCAATCTCTATGCTATGTTTCTCGTGACAGTTTTTTGACGTCACAAGGTATCGACAGTTATTTCGGTACCATGCACTGAATAATGCGATTTAAGGGGAGCGTGGAATGGAGTCAGTCCTAGTGATAGATCTTAATGAGGGGATTCATCAGGATTTAAAGGCGATCCTGGGGTTCATTGATTGCGCTGATGTAACCCTAACCACGGTAGATGCATGGACCCCTGCGAGATGCAAAGCAAGTGATGTTGGGGTTGTGATTGTGACGGCATCAGTTGGTGACAAACTTCCTGAGTTGTTGCGGGCAGTAAAGGCGTGGGGTGAGCATGTGCCTGTTTTTCTTTTAATTGATAGTCATAACAATCTTAAATTATCAACTGATCTTGCCGCTGGTATTCTTGGCAAAATTAAATACCCAGTAAAATATCGTGACTTAACTGCCGCCATGCAGCAGGCTGAGGTGTTTCGTGACAGCCATTCAAAGCGTCAGGGTGCGTATTCTCCAGAGCTGTTCCGTAGTCTGGTTGGGAATAGCAGAGGGATTCGTCAGGTTGGAAAGCAAATAGAACAGGTCGCTGGCTCTGATGCGACCGTGTTAATTTTAGGTGAGTCAGGTACAGGTAAAGAGGTTGTTGCGCGTAATGTGCACTATTACTCAGAACGCCGCGGTAAGCCTTTTGTGCCGATTAATTGTGGTGCGATTCCTTCTGAATTATTAGAAAGTGAGCTTTTCGGTCATGAAAAGGGTGCTTTTACGGGAGCGATTAGTGCGCGCCAGGGGCGTTTTGAATTAGCTCAGGGTGGCACTCTGTTTTTGGATGAAATTGGTGACATGAGTATGCAAATGCAGGTTAAATTATTGCGGGTACTGCAGGAGCGTACGTTTGAGCGTGTCGGTAGTAACAAGACAATTCACGCAAATGTACGAATTGTGGCGGCAACTCATCGAAACCTTGAAGAGGCAATTATTGAAAATAAGTTCAGAGAAGATCTGTTCTATCGTCTAAATGTATTTCCCATCGAGATGCCGCCATTGCGCGAGCGTGTCGAAGATATTCCACTGTTGGTTAATGAGTTGGTCAAACGACTTGAGCATGAGAAACGTGGCTCAGTACGTCTGACACAGGCGGCTGTGCTGGCGTTATGTCAGTATCATTGGCCAGGCAATGTGCGTGAGCTTGCAAACATGATTGAACGTTTCGTGATTATGCATCCGTACGGTGTGGTGGATGCGCATGACTTGCCACAAAAATTCCAGATTGATAACGGTGCTGATACCACAGCACTAACCGCGGCGATCCAGGAAAATGCTATTTATGATAATACGCCAGGTGTATTATCCGCATCGCTAGATCTGCTGGATACTCCGCGCTTACCGCAGGATGGCATTGACCTGAAAGAGCACTTGAGTAACCTGGAATATAACCTGATCAAACAGGCATTGGATGATGCTGATGGGGTGGTCGCTCATGCGGCAAACCGTTTGCGTCTGCGCAGGACAACTCTGGTCGAAAAGTTGCGCAAATATGGATTGCAGCGTTCAGACGAGGCGTCGTAAAATTGACTATTATTTTTTGCTTACCCTGTAATTACTTGAATTATATGTAGTTAGTAAAAGCGGCACAGATATTGCTTTTTGTAGTGCGAGGAATCTGATTCTTCGTGATATTAAAGAGGTAGTATTTGTATGGGCCAGCAGAGTGTAAGCAACAGCCGAGAGTTAAAAGATGCGTTTAGCCTTTTTAACCAGGCCTCGGATCAACTAGCAGACAGCTATCGAACTCTTGAAGACCGTGTTACTCAATTAACTGGCGAACTTGCGATTGAGCGTAGCCGTCGCTATGTTCGCGATAGTGACAATGAGCAGGTTATTCGTCGCTTCGAGGGTTTGCTCGATGCGTTGCCAGCGGCAGTGATTGTACTGGATGGTGATGGCTATGTGCAGCAGTGTAACCGCGCAGCAACTGAACTGATTGGAGAGCCCCTTTTAAGTGTATTGTGGCGTGATGTGGTTGCGCGCGCTTTCCAGTCGACGGCATGTGGCGATGATGTTCCACTAGTCGATGGTCGTATCGTTAATATTGCGACGCGCCCAGCCTTTGATGCACCAGGGCAAATCATTTTATTAACGGATGTTACCGAGGCGCGTGCGATGCAGGCGTTATTGAGCAGACACCAGCGTCTCTCTGCAATGGGTGAGATGGTCGCTTCAATTGCACATCAAATACGTACCCCTCTCGCTTCTGGCTTACTTTATGCTTTTCACCTGAAGCGTGATGATCTTGATCAAGGTCGTCGTAGTCGCTACGCAGAGCAAATTGTCTCCCGCCTTAAACATTTAGAGCATCTAGTGGATGACATGTTGGTGTTTGCACGAGGTGGGAATTTCAGTGCAGACCAGATCAATCTGACAATTTTGCTAGATGAGCTTAAGCAGATGATGGCCCCTCAATTAGAAGACCGAGCATGTGAACTCGAAATTATTAATGTGAATGACGTTAAAATTGGTGGTCATCACGAAGCACTTTCTGCTGTGCTCCAGAACCTTGTCTTAAATGCTATTCAGGCCTGTGATAAACGTGATGTATTCGTTGAAGAGCAGGTGCGCGGACACGTTATTGTTGAATGTCGCAATGTAACAGACGAGACAATTGATATCTTTATTACCGATAACGGTCACGGTATTTCAGTTGGTATGCAAGAAAGAATTTTCGAACCATTTTTCACCACCAAGCCGCAGGGGACAGGACTAGGATTGGCTGTGGTACAGGCCGTTGTTCATGCACATGATGGCGCCATCTGGATTGAATCATCATCGGACAAACTGCATGGCGGTACAACCTTTGCGATTCGCCTACCACTGTTTAAAGCCGTTGCTGGTAAATAATTTAAGTGATGTAGCGGCAAGCTGCTCATCATGACTAATGTGACATAGGAAGGAGTTTATATGAGTTGTTCCACTGTGCTTGTCGTTGAAGATGATCTTACACTGCGTGAAGCGCTACGCGATACGCTGGATTTAGCTGGCTATGATGTGACAACCGCTGAAGATGGTAGTGCAGCACTTGACGTTCTCTCTTCTAAAGAGATCGGGTTGGTGATTAGTGATGTGCAAATGAGACCGATGGATGGAAATGTGCTGCTTAAAAAAATTAAATCGAACAACCCCGAGTTACCTGTTTTGCTGATGACCGCACACGGTAGTGTGCAAAATGCAGTTGAGGCGATGAGGGAGGGTGCATCTGATTATTTATTGAAACCTTTTGATGCCAATGCACTCATTAAAATGGTAGCGCGTTATTTCTCAAAAGAACATTCAAGCCCCGGCGATTTTATCGCTGAAGATGAAAAAAGTCAGGCATTGATACAGATGGCAAGCCGGGTAGCCCAGAGTGATGCAACTGTGATGATCAGCGGTGAGAGTGGTGTCGGAAAAGAGGTGCTAGCTCGATACATACATCAGCATTCGAGTCGTGCAGATAAGCCTTTCATTGCCATTAATTGTGCGGCTATTCCAGAAAATATGCTGGAGGCGACACTGTTTGGTTATGAAAAAGGTGCCTTTACGGGTGCTTATCAGGCTTCACCAGGGAAATTTGAGCAGGCACAGAGCGGGACCCTTTTATTAGATGAGATATCTGAGATGGATCTAGGTTTACAGGCGAAATTATTACGTGTGCTACAGGAGCGAGAAGTTGAACGCCTTGGTGGCCGTAAGACCATCTCATTGGATGTTCGAGTATTGGCCACATCAAACAGGAGAATGATGGAAGAGGTTTCTGCGCAGCGTTTTCGAGAAGATCTTTATTATCGTCTGAATGTCTTTCCTCTGTATTTAGATCCGTTACGCGATCGTCCTGCTGATATCTTACCGTTAGTAAAGCGCCTGATTGAAAATAGTCATGAGCTGAACGGTTGTCTGCCACCAACACTCTCTTCCGCTGCAAAAAATAAGCTGTTATCACATTCCTGGCCCGGTAACGTGCGTGAGTTAGATAATATTATGCAGCGCGCATTGATTCTAAAGTCTGGACAGACTATTGAGGTCAATGACTTGCAGTTTGAAACCGATAATTCATCTACCAATCACTTGCTGACGAATAATGGTCAGGTTGATATAGAGCAACCAGTCTCAGCTGAAGTGACAACCACGAAAGAAAGCCTAAAATCCCATGAACAAAATATGATTCTGGAAACACTGCAATTAATGAGTGGTAACAGAAAAGAAACGGCTGAAAAACTAGGTATCAGTCAGCGAACATTGCGATATAAGTTGGCAAAAATGAGGGATGCTGGGATTGTGATTCAGAGCGCGGGTCATTATGGACTGGGCGCATTCCAAAGTTAAAGTGAGGAGAGTAAGTGATGAGTGAAATAGACGTAAATTACTTGTTGTCACAGCTGCGCACCAGTGCACTTGAGGCCAAAGGTGCTGATCGTGTTCCGGCTGCATCTGCGAACCCAACAGGGCTAGATTTTTCCGAGCAATTAAAAGATGCCATCAATCAGGTTAATTCAGTTCAGAAAGAGTCAGGGAAATTGAAAAATGATTTTACCATGGGCGACAAAAACGTTGATCTGGTCGATGTGATGGTGGCTTCGCAAAAGGCGAGTATTTCGTTTCAGGCGATGCTTCAAGTGCGTAATAAGCTCTTATCTGCTTATCAGGACGTCATGAGTATGCCGATATAACCATTGCTAATTTAACGCTTCGATGTATTGAAAAAAGAGACAATTATGGCACTAGTAAAGACTGATGATGTAATACTCCCCTCAAAAGGGTTTAACGGTTTATCACTATTGCGACAGTTAGGCCTGATGGTTGGTCTGGCCGCTAGTGTGGCGATAGGGGTTGCCATTGTTCAGTGGTCGCAAGATCCAGGCTATCGCATGCTTTATAGTAATTTGTCAGAACAGGATTCTGCCGATATTTCAAATTCACTACAGTCGGCTGCAATCCCCTATAAGGTGGATCCCAATACCGGCGCAATCCTGGTGGCTGGCAATAGTGTGCATGAAGCACGTCTTAAGCTAGCCTCACAAGGATTACCGCGTGGTGGTGGTGTTGGTTTTGAGATGCTTGATAAGGATCAGGGATTTGGTGTTAGCCAATTTATGGAAGGGGCGCGTTATCAGCGTGCGCTCGAAGGTGAGTTGGCGCGTACCATTAGTTCCTTGAATAGAGTGCGCGGTGCGCGAGTTCACCTGGCCATTCCTAAACAGACCGCATTTGCACGCGCACGTAAAAAGCCAAAGGCATCGGTTACGGTTGATCTGTTTGCAGGGCATATTTTAGATGAGGAACAGATCACCGCCATTAGTCATATGGTGGCTGCCAGTATTCCTAGTCTTGAAGTGAATGATGTGACCGTGATTGATCAAAAAGGACGCTTGCTCACATCATCTGATTCATCGCCTGATATGCGAGTAAGTTCTACACAGTTTAATCATCGTAAACGCCTTGAAGATTATTATATTAAAAGAATTGAAGGCATTTTAAGCCCGATAGTCGGTGCGGACGGGGTGCGAGCACAGGTCTCTGCTGATATCGATTTTACGGTGACTGAACAGACACAAGAGAGCTTTAATCCAGATCTACCCGCCATACGAAGTGAACAAACGTTTGAAGAGCGGCGTAACGGTTCACAATCATTAAGTGGTGTGCCGGGTAGTCTCTCTAATCAACCACCAGAGAATACAGTGGTAGGTGCTACACCAGAGGGCGCACAGGGGACTATGAATTCAACGATCAGGGCAACACGCAATTATGAACTTGATCGAACCATTAGCCATGTTCGTAGTGGTGGTGGGAATATTAAACGCCTGTCGGTTGCGGTGGTACTTGATGACAAAGAATCTATTAATGAAAATGGAGAAGCGACTCGTGTGCCACTCAGCGATGATGAAATAACACGTATCACTAGCCTGGTAAAAGAGGCGATTGGATTTAACGGGCAGCGTGGTGATAGTGTTAATGTGATTAACTCTGTATTTAAATTACCTGCTGAGGTTGAGCCTCTACCGGAGCCATCTTTCATGGATAACCCTGGGCTTTGGGATACGGGTAAACAGGTATTAGCGGGTGCAGTGGTCTTCTTCTTATTGTTCGGTGTGCTTCGCCCTGTATTGAGAGAATTAGCGGCTAAAGGGAAAGCGATGCCAGCGCCGGTGATGATTCAGGGACAGTCTGTTGCCGGTATGCAGAATGATCAATTAACATTGTCGGCTGATGGTGGCAACCCACAGCAAAGTTATGAAAGCAATTTGAATACCGCACGAACGTTGGCAACGCAGGATCCCAAGCGAGTTGCGCAAGTGGTTAATAACTGGGTAGCTACCGATGGCGGATAAAAATGATGAATTAACAGGGGTCGATAGAGCTGCAATCTTATTGATGAGTCTTGGTGAGCAGGAGGCGGCTGAAGTATTAAAATATATTGGTCCTAAAGAAGTCCATCGCGTGAGTGCGGCGATGGCGACACTCAAAAACATCTCTCAAGATCAGGCTGATGGGGTCTTAGGCGAGTTTTGCCAGAATGCTGAAAATGAAACCACGCTGGGTGTAGGCTCTGATGAATACCTTAAAAGTGTTCTGGTTAAGGCGCTAGGTGAAGATAAAGCGGGTAGTGTGATCGATCGTGTTTTGATGGGGACCAGTTCATCGGGTCTGGAACAGCTTAAGTGGATGGACCCGCGTGCAGTCGTTGAGGTGATTCGACTTGAACATCCTCAAATCATTTCGGTTGTGCTTTCATACCTTGATGCTGAACAGGCAGCAGAGGTGATTAGCCTTTTGCCAGAGAAGGTAAGGTTAGATGTATTGCTTAGGGTGGCCACGCTTGATCGCCTCCAGCCAGCAGCACTTGAAGAGTTAAATAATGTGATTGAGAAGCAGTTTGTTGGTAATACGGCCGTTAAATCAGCGACTGTCGGTGGTGTAAAAACTGCGGCAAATATCCTTAATTTTATGGATAGTGCTGAAGAAGGCTTGATTATGGATCAGATCACAGAGTTTGATAATGAACTCGGTGAAAGTATTCAAGACCTTATGTTTGTGTTTGCGGATCTTTCTGAAATTGATGACCGTGGTATTCAGGCATTGTTGAGAGAAGTTTCCTCGGAGACATTGGTGCTCGCTCTGAAGGGATCTGAGCCTGAAATGCAGTCGAAGATATTTGATAATATGTCTAAACGAGCGGGGGAAATGTTGAAGGATGATCTGGAGGCACGTGGTCCAGTGAAACTGAGTGATGTGGAGGCGGCACAGAAAGAGGTCCTTGCGATTGCAAGACGTATGGCTGAATCTGGTGATATTCAGCTGGGTGGTAAGAGCTCGGATGAGTATGTCTAATCGTATTATTCTTTCGGAAGACTCAGAGGATTGTCCGCGTTGGCAAATACCCGATGTGGGTGGGCCTGCCGGTGCTGTGCACAAGGGAGTTAAGAAGCCGACTGATAAAGAGATTGAGATACGACGTCAGAAAGGTTACGAGGAAGGGTTTGCCAAAGGGAAGCAGGAGGGAGTGGTGGCTGGACAGGCGAACTTGACTAAGCAGGCGCAGAACCTGGTGACGATCGCGGACCAGCTCTCAACGCCGTTAGCCGAACTTGATGATGATGTTGTTGACGAGTTAATCACATTGGCGATGACCATTGCCAAACATATGGTACGTCGTGAGATTAAAACAAACCCAGGTGAAATCGTGGCAGTGGTACGTGAGGCCGCTGCCTTACTACCAACGACCTCTCGTACCATTAAAATATTTTTACACCCAGAAGATGCGGTATTACTAAAAGAGTCACTATCGATCTCTGAACAAGGTGTTTGGGAGTTGCTGGATGATCCCGCTTTGACCCGTGGTGGCTGCCGCCTGGTAACAGAGAGTGCGCAGCTCGATGCCTCTATTGAAACGCGCCTGGCAGCTGTCGTAGCGGAACTGATGGGCGGCGAGCGTAAGGGGGACGATCATCATACATCCTCGGAGTAAAATCTGGAAAGAGCGAGTCGCGAGCTATCGTGAGACGTTGGGTGAACCTCCAACTTTGGTGGTTGAGGGTAAGTTAACACGCATGGTTGGGTTAACGCTTGAAGCAGTGGGGTGTCAGGTTGCGGTGGGTGGGCGCTGTTTAATCAGTAGTATTAGCTCAGAGCCGATTGAAGCAGAAGTGGTGGGCTTTTCGGGTGATAAAACTTATTTGATGCCCAGTGGTGAAGTGCAGGGGATTGTGCCGAATGCAAAGGTCGTTCCTTCGGCACAGGCCTATGAGGCACTGGTGGGTAAAAATATGTTGGGTCGTGTGCTTGATGGGGCTGGGCGGCCACTGGATGATAAAGGCCCACTGATTGCAGATGTTAGTGTGCCATTGAATGCGCGGCCAATGAATCCGTTGCGCCGTCCTCCCATCAGAGAGCCTCTTGATGTTGGTGTGAGGGCCATTAATACCATGCTAACGGTCGGGCGTGGTCAACGACTGGGATTATTTGCCGGTAGTGGTGTGGGCAAAAGTGTCTTGCTTGGAATGATGACGCGTTTTACCAATGCGGATGTGGTTGTGGTGGGGCTGATTGGAGAACGTGGGCGAGAGGTAAAGGAGTTTACTGATCATATTCTTGGTCCTGAGGGGATGGCGAGGGCTGTTGTCGTGGCAACACCGGCTGATAATCCGCCATTGATGCGGATGCATGGTGCGATGCTAGCCACAAGCATTGCCGAATATTTCCGAGACCAGGGTAAACGGGTCTTACTATTAATGGACTCATTAACCCGCTATGCGCAGGCGCAACGTGAAATTGCGTTGGCGATTGGCGAGCCACCGGCAACCAAGGGTTATCCACCTTCGGTATTTGCTAAGCTGCCTAAACTGGTAGAGCGTGCTGGTACTACTGAGAACGGAGGCTCAATCACTGCTTTTTATACCGTGTTAACTGAAGGTGATGATCAGCAGGACCCTATTGCTGACGCTGCGCGTGCGATCCTTGACGGTCACTTTGTATTGTCACGCAAGCTCGCGGATGCAGGACACTATCCCGCGATTGATATTGAACAATCCATCAGCCGTGTGATGAGTGAGATCATCACAGATACTCATCAAAAAGAAGTGATGCGTTTTAAGCAGCTCTATTCCTGTTATCAACAAAACAAGGATCTGATTAATGTGGGGGCTTACACCCGAGGCAGTGATCCTGAAATTGATGAGGCAATCGAGTTTTACCCGCATTTAAGGGCTTTTTTACAGCAAAATGTTTCAGAGTCTGTGAACCTTCAAAATGGTATGCAGCAGTTATCGGCATTGCTGAATCGTCCAATGCCAGCCGCTAATCCTGTGTTACCAGCGCAGTAGTGACTGGGCTGAAGTGATATGTTGAAGTCTAAACGTCTACAACCAGTGATCAAAGTTGCTCAAAATCGTGAAGATGATGCGGCGCTGGTACTCAATGAATATCGCAAAGTGATTGATCAACAAGAGGCCAGGTTGATTGAATTACGTCAGTACCACGCAGAATATACCCAGCGCTTAAATGATAGTGGGCGCAATGGACTGAACATTGCACAGATAAATGATTACCGGCGCTTTATCGCACGCCTGGCAGTGGCGGTTAAGCAGCAAGAGGCGCAACTGGCATCATGCGAAGTAGAGTTAAAAGAAAAATATGATGCATGGATGTTGACTCGTGTGCGTCACCAGGCACTGGGTAAAGTGGTCGATCGCTATCAGACACAAGAGCATCAGCAGAGTGAAAAACGTGAGCAAGCGGAAAGTGATGAGCGTTCACAGCACATGGGGAGAAATCGTCACACCAATATAGAATGACCCAAATTCCAATACAGTCTCTCCAGTTGCGCCTTCTATGGTTCCTGGCATGCTCTTTGCTCTGTCTCTTATGTAAGCGATTTTTTAATGGCGACAGGAGATGCGAAAACAGTGCTATGCAGGGCTTAATTACCAATTTAACCCCCAATTTAACCTCGGGGCTCAATGCTTCAGATAACGCTTCACAGTCTGCAAATGGCTTGAATAGCGCTATCAATGGTGCCTCCGGTGATAAGCAAGCATCCCTTCCGCTGTTTTCTAATCTACTCTCGTCTGCGACTCATACTGAGCAGGCAAAATTTCAATCTCAGACATTAAATGCCTTTGAAACAGAAACGTTGCCGCTTGAGCGGCAATTATTGCCGCACAGCGTGACCCTGGGGTTAACAAACCGCAGTGTCAGTGGTTCCCTGAATATCTCTGGGCAGAATGATGGCTCAACAGAACAGGCGTTAGCGGCTGAGGGTGAATTGCTGGATGATTTTAATGCGAGCAAGCAGGCGTTTATGACACCCGTGGTAGTGGCTGATAATGTTAGCAGACCGCAGGACCTGGCGGGGCAGATGGCTGCTTCCGGTACTGTTGCTGCGCAGGTTGGTAGTCATGGGCAGAAAAACCTACAACAGGACTTGATGATGAGGCAGTTGTCGGCAGCGCCAGGTGAAATTACAGATAGTGAACTTACCGCTTCACGTTTCGCACCGCAGTTAGAGAATGGTGCGATGGTGGGTAATGGTGCCCAACTTTCAAATCTGTTGCGTGATGCGATGTTGCTCAAACAGCAATCAACAGGTGGCAGTGAAAGTAAAATCAGTGACTCTATTAGTAGTAGTACCCTGGGTAACTTAACCACGCTCTCTGGCGAAGCGAAGGGGAGTGGTGAGTCAAAGTCTCTGATGCAGGCATCGATTAATACCCCATTTTCTCAGCAGGCTGGTTGGGGTGAAGAGATGGCTAGTCGGGTTAAATGGATGGTGAATAGCCAGGTGCAGTCTGCAGAATTAAAGATGAACCCATCCCATCTTGGGCCAGTCGAAGTTAAAATCAGTGTTCAGAGTGATCAAACAACGATTCACTTTAGTGCTCAAAATGGTGCTGTACGTGAAGCGTTAGATAGTGCAATGCCACGTTTGCGAGAAATGTTGGCAGATAATGGTGTGAACCTGGCAGATGTTGATGTCTCAGATCAGTCATTTGCACAGCAGCAAAAAATGTTTGAGCAAGGTCGTGATGCAGCGGGTGATGAATATGCATCTGGAGAAGAGCCTGATGATGGTGAGGTAGAAGATACGATGATGAGTGACGAAGGTGAAATGTTGCTCTCTTCTAAAATAGTGGACTATTACGCCTGAATCAAACCGACTAGCTGGCGTTATAGCTAGTTTTTTGGGGCCTGTTGATGTTTCGTTTTATCACTGCTGGAACCTCATTATTCGCCTGTCTAGTACACTGTCAGGCCCTGATTGTGAATTCAAAATTACTCTTAACGCTATGCGATTGATGCATTAGCGATGTAAAATAGCGCATTTTTATCCGGGGTCAGGCAATGAAGGTCGAAGACAAAAAGGTAGTCCAGTTTCTCTATGTATTGAAAGATGAGCAGCAGCAAGTGCTTGAATCGACAGATGGTGAGCCAGTGGCCTATCTACATGGTTACAACAATATGATGGCGGGGCTTGAAAATGCACTGTCTGGTAAGGTGGTCGGTGATAAATTTAGTGCTGAATTAGCGCCTGAAGATGCTTATGGTGAGCGTGTCGAGGGGTCTGTGCAGCGCGTACCGGTTAAACATCTGCAGGGTGCTAAAAAATGGAAGCCAGGCATGATTGCCACAGTTGAAACTGAGCAGGGCACACGTCAGGTCACGGTGATTAAAATGGGTAAGTTTATGGCGACTGTGGACAGTAATCACCCTTTTGCAGGCAAAATACTCACCTTCGATCTTGAAGTGGTTGATATTCGTGATGCCAGCGCTGAGGAGATCACCCATGGACACGCACATGGTGCGGGTGGGCATCAGCACTAACTTGCTGTGTTTTAGTGTTATAACCTGGCGTTTAATATTGCCCTGATTTCATCGTCTGTTAAAACAATCGGGTTGGTTTTCATGCTACTGCCGCGCGCATTGTCGATGATGCGCGGGAAGTCAGTTTCACTGATCTGATATGAAGAGAGGCGTGGTAGTTTGAGTCGCGTCACCCATTTTCGTAGCAGTGTAATGAGCGCTGCATGTGCCGCTGTTTGATCTTTGAATTGTTTGCCGGTTAACCATTCAGCAAGGTCGGCATATCTTTTTAATGCTGGGTTGTTGGGTTCGCGTTGTTGCATCGCCTGTATGTTGATTGCCGTTGCTGCGGCGAGCAGAGTACCACATACCACGCCGTGAGGAATGGGAAAGAAGGCGCCCAGCGGAGAGGCAAGCCCATGAACTGAACCGAGCCCAACCTGAGCTAATGTGACCCCCGAAAGCCATGCGGCATAGGCCATCTCGCCGTGAGCTTTGGTGGCTGATGGCCCATTTTCATACCACTCAAACAACGCGTCTTTGGCGAGCAGTAAGCCACTACGTGCGAGTGAATCGGTGAAAGGGTTCGCGTTGGTGGAGGTGTAAGACTCCATCAATTGCGTGATCGCATCCATGCCGTTGGCAGCGATCAGTGCCTGTGGACAGCTCGCGAGCAGGCGAGGGTCTAATATGACTTGCTTGGCGACCAGCTTAGCATCACGAAATGATTTCTTAAAACTATGCTCGCCATGCTGGCTTAGCACCGCATTTTTTGTTGCCTCACTACCCGTTCCCGCCGTGGTTGGAATGGCGATAAAGGGTACGGTAGGTCCCGGATAAGGAAGCTCGGGGCCAACGCCTTCCAGAAAATCCATCACGGAATGATTGACTTTTAATAACCCTGCAACCGCTTTTGCAGCATCAAGTGCACTGCCGCCACCAAGGCCAATCACACACTCAATTTTGTCACCTCTATGTTTTACGCAGATCTTATCAACTAGCTGAGGGGAGGGTTCATGATGAATGTCGGCAAAGAAACATTCGATATCTTCAATGTCTAATTGTTCGCATAGCCTCTTCCATAATGGTGATTGATGTATTGATTGTTTACCGGTAACAAAAAGGGCGCGGTTGCCAAATGTTTTAATGATGGCGGGCAGTTTATCAAGGCTTCCTGCACCAAATTCAATGTGAGGAAAGCGGGCGATGGTGAATTGCATTAATTATCCTTTGGGGAACAGCCCGATCAGTGGTTCACCCTGCCGTGGTGATGCCATCCACTCGGCAACAGTCTTGCGCCAGGTAAGGTAGTGCGCGGTCTCTTTATGTTGTTTTGCCGCCGCTTCATCAATATATGCTTCGTAGAGAGTAAAGCGGCTGCTATCTTGCGGTGACTGGAGTATATCAAAGCGTCGGTTACCGGTTTCTTGAATCGATGCGCGATGATTAATTTCGGTGGCCGTAATAAAGTCACTAACATGAGACTGTTTGACGTGAACATGAACCAGCGTTACATACATGGTGGCTTCCCTGTAACAAAAAATATGTGTCTGCAAAGTGTAGCAGTTTTGCCTGTGAGTGTTTTCAGGGTGGCAATAAAAAGGGGCGAAAATCGCCCCAAATCACCCCGTTATGAGGTGGCTTGTGGTTAGCAGCAGCTACCACCCGGTTTAACTCCTTCGATACTGGCTGATACAACGTAGTCGGTCACATTATGGTCTGGCGCCCAATCACGAATGAATTCTTTAGATTCATCTTTTGGTTCAATTCGCACGTTGCAGAAGCCAGCCGTTTTAATCATCTCTTCAAGGTCGCTTATTAGTGACGCGTTGCCCATGCAGCCAGCAATCAATGCGGGGTCATTGCGCATCGCTTCAGGTAGCTCAACGGTTGCCACTACATCAGAGATGGCAAGGCGACCGCCTGGCTTAAGTACGCGAAAGGCATCGCTAAACACCTGGGCCTTGTTGGGTGAGAGGTTGATCACGCAGTTTGAGATGATGACATCAATGGTCGCATCCTGAATGGGCAGATGCTCAATCTCACCGAGGCGAAATTCTACATTTTTGAATTGTCCTTTCTCAGCATTATTACGCGCTTTGCTGAGCATCTCTGGTGTCATGTCGATACCGATGACACGGCCTGTTTCGCCAACTTCATGTGCCGCAAGAAAACAGTCAAAACCACCACCCGCGCCAAGATCAACAACTGTTTCCCCACTTTTTAGTGATGCAATTGCACGTGGATTGCCACAGCCCAGCCCCATATCTGCACCACCTGGTGCCTTCGCCAGGTCCTCTTCGCTATAACCAATTCGAGTTGAAATAAGGGTGTTGATTGCACTGTCATCAGAGACGCCGCAGCAACTACTCTCAATGCCGATCGATTCATTGTTGTTTTCGGCGCGTGCCACCTGGCCATATGCCTCGCGCACACTTTGACGATGTGCATCTTGTGAGGCGTGTGTGGTGTCAGTTTTTGGGCTACAACAGCTCGATTTTGCCATGATAATTTCCTCTGGTGTGAACAATAGTGGTATCTCGTTAGTCGGGGGGGGGGCTAATTATTCTGGGCTGGTTTAAAAAATGTCGTTAATTTTTCTAGCCTGGCAGGCTCAACCCAGCATTCGACATTTTTTCCTTTTCGTTCCATTTCAACCAATCCTGCTCGGTTTAATTCCTTTAGGTGGTGTGAGAGTGTTGAGGGTGCAATATCGAGCCCTTCGCCAAGTTCACCCACACAATAGCGCACAGCCGCAACGGGGCTGCACTTTGTACCCGGAGCGCAGCAATTCATCAGACGATTAAAGAGTGCCAGCCGGTGTGGATTGCTGAGCGCTTTGAACGCCTCGCATAATAGCGCGCTATCTATTTTATTATTCGACATATATCGAATTATAGGTCGAATGACGCTAAAGTCAAGCCCTTGCTAGATGCTATATATTAAATATTAAGTTACAATTATGTCTGTTGTATGGGGATATTAAATAATAACGAGTTTATAGTTACTTTTGAGAATATTAGAGGGAGGGGGGAATATGAAAAGGTTGAATACACGATCGGTCAAATTAGGTTTTATATCCGTTATGTTAGCTGGCGGCATGGTTTTCTCTGTGGGCAAAGCCAATGCGAATTTTTTTGATACTTTAACTGATTCGCTAAAACCGATTTCAACAGAAGTAGAAAAAGCTAGCGATGGCTTAAGTAAGGCGCAGTTAAAGCTAGATGAGAACCGTCAGCAGGTGGATAATACTAAAGTCAAACTAGCCGAAGAGCAAAAGAAAATCGATGTAATTAAAGCGGATGGTAAAGCCGCCATCGCAGATGTTGAGTCGACTAGTAAGGAGATCAAGGACCTTGCGGCGAGTGTGGTTGGTGAGTAATCAAGTCGTTGTCTACTAAACTTAGGAATGAAAATGAAATAACTCATACAATTGGCATCTCTGCTTCAGCCCGTCTTCGCCCGTTTTTCAATCACAAAAGCTCGGAGTAGAACGACTATTCCTGCACTTTTGTTCAATCAGAGCGGGCGAATACGCACTAAATCAGAGCGCCACTTAATATAAGTTATTTAATTTCCATTCCTAAATAAGCACTTTGGGCTGCCCGAAGTAGTAGCCCTGTGCATAATCTACGCCCAATATTTTGAGCTTTTTGAGGACCTCTTCGCTCTCAACGAATTCAGCAATGGTTTGCATGCCAACAACGTGCCCAATGTCATTGATCGAGCGTACCAGGGCGAGATCCATTGGGTCGTGAGTGATATCTTTCACAAAGCCGCCGTCAATTTTAAGGAAGTCGACGGGCAGGTTTTTAAGGTATAAAAACGATGACATCCCCGAGCCAAAGTCATCCAGGGCAAAACGGCACCCTTTTTTCTTCAGGGCTCTGATAAAGCGGGTGGCACTCGTCAGGTTCACGATCGTGGCAGTTTCTGTGATTTCAAAGCAGATCTTGCTGGGTGGAATGTTGTATTTTTCAAATAGACCGATGGTGTACTGTAAAAATTTCTCATCGCCAACTGAGTGACCCGACAGGTTAATGGAGCACATCTCAAGGTCGGAAAGCGCTGCGTTAGTGTCACTTAACCATTCAAAGATGGTATTAATCACCCAGCGGTCAAGTTTAGGCATTAAATTATAACGTTCAGCAGCAGGCAAGAATGAATTGGGCATCGCTAATGCCCCTTCTTCATCTTTCATGCGAATTAATACCTCATAATGTTCACCTGTGGCCTGGTTTTTCCCAATTGGAGTGATGTCCTGGCGATAAAGGGTGAAGTTATTATCTTCAAGCCCTTGCGTGATGCGAGATACCCAGCGCATTTCACCGTGGCGCTGTGCAACAGTGGTGTCATCTTCAACGTAGCTATGAATACGATTTCGTCCCGCTTCTTTTGCGGCGTAGCATGCGCTGTCTGCAATGCTCATCACCACACCGAGGCTGCCACTGCTTTTGTTAATGGGGACTAGCCCTATACTCACGCCAACGACGAAGCTGTTGCCTTCCCAGGTAAAACGATAGGATTCGACCGCTTCACATAGCCCCTGAGCGACATTGCGCGCCTCAGTTGGTGCGCAGTATTCAAGCAGCACCGCAAATTCATCACCGCCTAGTCTTGCGAGCGTATCGTGTTTACGCATCTGCGACTGCAGCAGTGAAGTGATTTGGCGAAGTAGCTCGTCTCCTGCCGCATGTCCGCAGGTGTCATTGACCACCTTGAACTGATCAAGATCCATGTAGAGCAATGCATGGTCATATTGATTGAGACGTGCCTGTTCGATAGAGTGTTCTAATCGTTCTTCGAATTCACGTCGGTTAATTAGGCCGGTCAATGCATCGTGGCGTGCCTGGTAGATTAATTGCTGCGAAAGTTTGCGTGATTCGGTTACGTCGTGGAAAACCATCACAACCCCGATCAGCTCACCTGCCTGGTTCCTAATGGGGGCGGCTGAATCCTCAATCGCGATTTCACTGCCGTCTTTACAGATCAGGACGGTGTGATTGGCAAGTTCAACAATGCGCCCCTCGTTAATACATCGTTCCACCGGGTTGACTGATTTTTCGCGAGTGATTTCATTAATGATTCTGAATACATGCTCGACAGGGTGGCCTTCCGCCTCATCATGGCTCCAGCCCGTGAGGCTTTCGGCGACAGCGTTGATGTAATCAATTTTACCGTGAATATCAGTCGTAATCACCGCATCACCGATTGATTCAAGGGTGACCTGGGCACGTTCTTTCTCTTCAAATAATGCTTTTAGTGCCTTATCTCGCTCCTGTTTACGTTGCGAGATTGTATCAATCATTTTGTTGAAATCATCATACAGGGTACCGATTTCATCGTTGCTTTGTTTTACAGCGCGGAAGGTGTAGGTATCATCCTGAGCAATTTTACGCGTCGCTTCTGTTAGCTTGATAATGGGCCCAGAGATAATGGCCTGTAGGCGACTGGCAAGGTAATAGGAGATCGCAACTAACCCAAGCATGATGTAGAGAATTGTTAGCAGGTAGGTATTTATTTTTTTATCGAGCGCCTGGGTTGATACGCGGAGATAGATATAGCCGTAAAGTTCATCCCTGTATGTGATGGGTTGGTGTACGTGTAACCACTTCCCTTCATATACGACTAATGCCGTTTTTACCAGTGGAGGCAGTGATATCATATTAGCCTCATCTTTGTCATAGGTGGCGAAAAGGGCCTCGTTATGGTCATAGATGAGGGCATTAATCACGGAAGGGATTGAGTTGAACCGTTGTAATATTTCTTGAGCCCCTTCCGGGTCTGAGAAGGCTAGCGGGCTAACGCTTTCATCTCCAACCAGGCGTGCGTTGATGATGCTGTTGTTGCTGACATCAAGTTTAAATTCATTGATGTCATTATAGATGATGACACTAAAACCGATCATCATCACCGTGCTGGTTGCGATGAGGATTATTGCGATTAATTTTTTTCTGATTGAGAGATTATGTAATATCTTCATTTGCTATTCGCCCCAACTATTTTGGCGACGGATAGTAGTTTGTAACTAATGTATAGATCGGACTGTTTGATGGCCTGCTCATTTATTTCAAAGCGAATCTTTTGCTTTCTAGACATGAAGAAATTAATCATGATGCCTCTTTCCGCAAAACCTTCAGTATCTGAAATGGTCAGAATGGACGTGTTCTGCGTCTGCTTGAGGACATTTTTAAGTGCGCTATCTGAAACATTTGCAATAAATAGCAAATGAGTATTTTGTAGCATCTCTACATTATCGAGGTCTTTAACAATGACGTTTTTCCCCTGGATCTTCTGGTTTTGATAGATCTCTCTCAGTAATGCTGAAAAATCGGGGTTTCCCATGATGCCAATGACGAAAGGAGTGGTTTTTTCGCCTGCTGACTTATCATTAGGCCAATCAATAAAGCGAGTGAAACGCTCAAGAAATACCGCTTTCAAGGTGTACTCTCGAGTATCAAAGCCAGTCGTGAGAGCTGGACTGCTGAATAACAGGGTGATTATGAGTAAGGTCAGCTTGAGGTATGGCCATCTCGCATTTGGTGAGGGGGTTGGTGGCGAGGTGCTGTGGCTTCCAGCGTAATCTATAAGCGTCAAGGGGTGCATTAATTTTTAATGTTTTGCTGGCAATCTAAATAGAGAACAGGTGTGTAAGTAGTCATTAACTTACTAGCTGTTTATACTGTAGGGGCTATCGTTCCTACGGTAGTATTCTTTAATCACACATATTACAGGTCAGCTTGAAAGCAGACAATCTATATTATTAAATTTTATGGATTTAATTTATTTCTCTGAGATGAATGGTATTTACTTAAGCCCCCTCTTTTGTTTCGACATGTTTTTGGCCGGAACCCATATCTTATAAGCCAGAGGCTCAGGTTAAAATAATGCCAGGTTGACGCGCTAAATGACAAACATCGTCTTAAGTAAAAGTCTTTTTCTCTAACTTAGATAGATAGTGGTTGCTTATATAAAGAAGATTGTAAATATATGAAATGTAGTCGACGGGGCAGGGTGCTAGTAAAGGGGCTGGCGCGTCCGTTCTGGGACGGGGGTAAGAAGATTTTCCAGGTATGATTAAAGATGAATGAAAAATGAACGCTACATTACACGCAAGGGCTAGTGATGGTAATGGAATGAAATGAATATATTGTCAGCTTTCACTTCATTATAGAAAGGGAAGGCATAGACTCATGCTTGATATTATGTGAATGTCTTAATGAGGTAATAAGCGATAATGAACGATTTGGTTCGTGATAATGTATTGGTTACCGCTGAAATTAAGGATGATCCTGCGAAGGAAGTTAGAACAGTTTCAGATCTGATATTAGAATATTTGATCCAGATTGACGTTGATCGTATTTTTGGAATCCCTGGTGGTGCAATCGAGCCACTTTTTGATGCGATAGCAAGATTAGAGCGACGAAAACTCACCGTTAGTGACCGCGATTTTGCTCATAAAGCACAAAGCAGAGGTGAGCGAAGCAATAGTAGTGCGATAAAAATAGTGGTGGCTCGGCACGAAGCAGGCGCAGCCTTTATGGCCGATGGTTATAGCCGAGAGAGCGGCAGGCTGGGTGTCTGTTGTGCGACAACTGGCCCAGGTACAACCAACTTGATTACAGGTGTGGCATCTGCTTATGCCGATCGTATTCCAATGTTGGTGATAACACCGCAGACCGCATTGCCTCACTTTGGAAG
>UOFQ01000130.1_pt1 | contig 42919 bp, 41 predicted proteins | sample 1988961 | NCBI WGS metagenome assembly UOFQ01 (sample SAMEA4712195, study PRJEB27164) | hydrothermal vent metagenome | biome: marine basaltic hydrothermal vent biome; feature: marine hydrothermal vent; material: mineral | place: Pacific Ocean | collected 2011-06-14/2011-07-23 | depth 1719 m | reverse complement strand
TTTTGGACTTCCAATACACTTTGATGGGAGACTTTGTGCGGTAGACGCTAAGAACTCTTTTCTTTGCCCAGAACCAACTAAACTGGTATCGATTATATAAGGTGATATGACATTAACCCTGATCGGTGAAAGCGATATAGCTAACATTTTTGCCATGGTTTCAACTGCTGATACAGAGACAGATGTCATGAAAACATTGGGATTTGGTTTTTTAGCAAATGCCCCAGAAATGAACGTTATTGAACCTCCGGAGTTAATATAGCTTGCCCCTATCTTGCTAACATTGAATTTCCCCCAAAAGTTTATTTCAAAATCACTTCTGGCATCTTCCTCGGACAATTCATTAAATTTTCCCCCCGTTACAAACCCACTGGTAACTACTAAATGATCTACATTGCCAATAGATTCAAAAAGCGTGGCAATTGACTCTTTAGACTCTATATCTATAGTGTGGTAATTCGTTGTCCCACCAATTTCAAGAACTGCATTTTGAAGTTTATTGTTAGATCGACTTGCAATCGTAACTTGAGCACCTTTATCAGTACATGCTTTTGCAATCCCTAGCCCTATGCCCGAGCTACCGCCGATAACTAAAATCTTTAAGTTTTTTATTTCCATATTTTCCTTTTACATAAAGTCTTTGCTAAATTTATTGATATTTTTAATTGTTAACTGAAATTATTGCTTCGATTTCAATTTTCAGGTCTTCATCAAAAAGTCCAGCAATGTGGATGAGAGAGCTTGCTGGAAGATTTTCTCCATAAATATCAAATAGTGTATGACGTAGCTCATTCATACGGCTTAATTCAGTAACAAATATAGTTATTTTAATAATATTATCTAAGCTACTATCCTCAGAAGTTGCAATTTTTTGCATCTGTCTAAATATTTCTTTAGCCTGATTTTCAATATCATCAGATTGAGCATCAGTGCCAAAAGCAGTTAATCCCGATAGGTATAACGTATTTCCATGTTTAACGGCATGAACATATGGCCCAACTGGCTCACCTAAAGAGGGATAATTTTTTCTTTCCAATTTCATCGATTAATCCTGTTTTTACGTATAATGAGGCTATAGAAAAAATCAGCCAAACGGCGGAGTATTCCCTCAACCAATTCTAATTCGATTAACTAAGCTTATTCAGACATCTATTTCAAAAAACACAAAAATATGAATTTAATTCAATGGGTTAATGATTCTCACTAAGGCGGGTATCTTGTTATTATTACCATATTAACACTGCATCAATGAAATCAATGCCACGTCTTAAAAGCGTTTCTTTTCATCCCACTCAAATTCCATGTTATTTCCTGGTGTTGATTTTTTGACACTAACGCCGTGGTAGCAAGTCTACATTAATTACTTCATTATGTTTTTTTACGCACATACTGAACTGAATAATAAATTGTTGCTCCAACTAGCGCACTGTAAATGCAAAGCTGATGTAACAGAGATACAGTAATTAACCCTAGCAACTCATTCTGTTGGGTCAATGGGTAATATGGCTCCACGTCGCTATGCATTATGCTATCAAGTATCACATGGCTATATGTGCCTATAAATGCGCTTAAGAACGAAACCCACCACCTAATATTTATAGGATTTTCTTTTTTAGAGAGACCTAATATTCTCAATCCAATTTCAGATAAATATTTTCCAGACAACGCAGAAAATACTGCTAATAATGTTGCACCAACATAGGTGTGAGAAAAACCATGCAAATGTCCTTCACCTGTCATGAGAACAAATAATGGCTGAATATCCATTACTATACCCAAAGCGTTTTAGATTTAGGTGTTAAGTGTGTGTCATATTCATTCCATGGCAAGGCGAAATGACGCGTAATAGCGGGACTATTGCAAGGAATTTCAACGCAGTCATGGGATGAACAGGGCGTGCAATTAGACCTTAATTTCAAACGCTTTGGGTATAGACAGACATCAACGACTAGTGGTCGTGGTGCTCGCCGTCAGCGCCGTGCGCGTGACCATGCTCAAGCTCTTCTTCACTCGCATCACGAATATCGATCACCTTCACATCAAAGTTGAGTGAGACACCTGCCAGTGGGTGATTACCATCAACAATGACATCATCACCCTCAAGTTCAATCACGGTCACAATCATCATCTCACCTTCAGGGCTTTGCGCATGAAACTGCATCCCAACGTCAATCTCTGCATCTTCTTCAAACATATCTTTTGGCACTGTCTGCAGCAGGTCATTTTCACGTTCGCCATAACCTTCTTCAGGCGATACAGCAACACTCACTTCATCACCCGCTACTTTGCCAGACAGCGCATTTTCAAGCCCAGGCACGATGTTACGCGCACCATGCAGATAGACAAAATCACCCTGCCCTTCTGAACTATCAATGAGTTTGCCTTCGTCATCTTTGAGGGTGTAGTCCAATGTTATGACTTTTTGATCTGCAATTTGCACGTAGAACTCCTTAAATATGAAATACAAAATTTTGCGGTGAAACATCGCTGCACCACTTTATCGCCCAGCATTATAAACGTAAAAACTGATTTTCCATTAAGTTTCTACTGCTTACGTCTAGATAAAAACAAAAATCTATACCACCAACGCTTCAATCAACACAAAAAATACGTTTAATAGATTGTTTTGGTTAGTTTTTTTAAAATACCCCTTCTTTTTTAAAGAAAATTATTTACAAAACATCTTTATTGAATATAGAATTGCATTTTAAATACATTTTATGGTGCCGTAACGGAGGATTCAAAATATGTTCAGTGCAATCGCAAGATTTTTCTCAGGTGGATCATCAGAACCAGAACAGGCGAGTCTTTACGAACGCATTGGTGGTGACGCGGCCGTTAATGCCGCCGTCGATGTCTTTTATCGCAAGGTGCTGGCTGATGATCGCATCAACCAGTTCTTCGAAGGCGTTGACATGGATAAGCAATCTGCCAAACAGAAAGCTTTCCTGACGATGGCGTTTGGCGGCCCAAGCAACTACAGCGGTGAAGACATGCGTAAGGGCCATGCTCATCTCGTCGCGAAAGGGCTTGATAACAGCCACTTTGATGCCGTGATGGAAAACCTCGGCGCTACCCTGACTGAACTGGGCGTACCTAACGAACTCATCGGCGAAGCGGCTGCCATTGCAGAAAGTACTCGTATTGATGTATTAGCTGGTTTCACCGCAGAAGAAAAAGCGGCTCAAAACAGCACTGCATCGCTATATGAACGTATTGGTGGTGACGGTGCCGTTAATGCGGCCGTTGATATCTTTTACCGCAAGGTGCTGGCCGATGATCGCATCAGCAAATTCTTTGAAGGTGTTGATATGGGCAGCCAGGCAGCCAAACAAAAGGCTTTTCTGACCATGGCATTTGGCGGCCCCAACAACTACAGTGGTACGGACATGCGTAAAGGGCATGCTCATCTGGTTAAAAATGGCCTTAATGATAGTCACTTTGATGCAGTGATGGAAAACCTGGCGGCAACGCTGACTGAACTAAACGTTCCCGCCGATCTAATCAGTGAAGCGGCTGCGATTGCTGAAAGCACTCGCAACGATGTTTTAGGAAAATAATATAAGGCTCATTATAGCCGACTTTCCTCGTTAGCCCGGCAAGATCTCCTATCTTGCTGGGCTTTTTTATATTCAATTCCCAGGCACAGGACTGCCATGATAGATTGACGCGACAAAAGTGCATTTAGCCACTTATAATGGATCGTTCATAATAACTGGCCAACGGGTAATCAACCTCAGCCATCAACCCCAGGAGCCAACTGAGTGAGCGGTGCAGTGAACACAAGCAGAAGCCAACAACATGATGTTCTGATCATTGGCAGTGGTGCCGCCGGCATTAGCATGGCACTGACCCTCGCCGACAGCACCAAAGTGGCATTGATCGCTAAAGAAGCCCTGACCGAAACAGCGACATTTTATGCGCAGGGCGGTATTTCAGCGGTACTTGATAAAACCGACTCATTGGACTCACATACCGCTGATACCCTTAACGCAGGTGCAGGACTGTGCGATGAAGCAGTGGTGCGCCATGTGGTTAAACATGGCCCACAAAGCGTCCAGTGGCTGATTGATCGTGGCGTAAGCTTTACCAAAGAGCAAGACAGCAAAGAGAGCGCCGACTACCACCTCACCAAAGAGGGCGGCCACAGCCACCGGCGCGTGATACATGCCGCTGACGCCACCGGACGAGAGATGGAAACAACGTTGGCAAAACAGGCGCGAGCACACCCCAACATCGAGATCTTCGAGCGCCATATCGCAATCGATCTGATTACCGGCAGTAAGCTTGGCTGGCACGACAACCGCTGCCATGGGGCCTATATTCTTGACCGCGATAACGACGAGGTGATCGCCTTTTCAGCACGCGCCGTGGTGCTTGCCACTGGTGGGGCTGGTAAAGCCTACCTCTACACCAGTAATCCCGACGTCGCCTCTGGTGACGGCATTGCGATGGCGTGGCGTGCAGGCTGCCGTATCGCCAATATGGAATTTATTCAGTTCCATCCCACCTGCCTGTTTCACCCGGAGGCAAAATCATTTCTGGTGACCGAAGCCCTGCGCGGTGAAGGTGCCAAACTAAGCCTGCCCGATGGCAGCAGCTTTATGGAACAGTTTGATCAACGTGCCGAACTCGCACCTCGTGATATCGTCGCACGCGCGATCGATCACACCATGAAGCGCTCTGGTGTTGAGTATGTACACCTCGACATCAGCCATAAGTCAGAAACATTTATCAAAGAACACTTCCCCACTATCTATCAACGCTGCCTTGAATATGGCTACGATATTACTCAACAGCCGATTCCTGTTGTACCGGCAGCACACTATATCTGTGGCGGCATTATGAGCGATATTGATGGCTGCACTGACATCGATGACCTCTATGCTGTTGGTGAGGCCGCCTATACCGGCATGCATGGGGCTAATCGGATGGCGAGCAACTCCCTGCTGGAGTGCCTGGTATTTGCAGCATCAGCCAGTCGCCATATTCTCAAACGACTGCAGCAACCCTCATCGATAAAAACGGTGCCTGAATGGGATGAAAGTCGCGTAACCGATTCTGATGAAGAGGTTGTGGTCACCCATAACTGGCATGAACTACGCCGTTTTATGTGGGACTACGTCGGCATTGTACGTACCGACAAACGACTTCAACGCGCAAAAAACAGGGTCGATCTGCTACAACATGAGATCTCTGATTACTACAGTAATTTCCGCGTCAATAGTGACCTGATCGAACTGCGTAATCTCACCCTCGTTTCGGATTTAATCATCCGCTCAGCAATTTTGCGCAAAGAGAGTCGCGGCCTGCATTACACATTAGACTACCCCAACTGCAGCGACGAACAGGTGCCACAAAAAACAATCCTCACCCCTGACAATTACCTTAAGGCGCGAACTAACAGTGTCATCGATAAGACCTGATATACTGCTATTTTTGCACCACAGCCCGACTGCCTGATGACAAATCCTCATGACAAATGCAGCCACACCCAATAGCGGCACAGAGAGCAGCATAGAGATCACCGTTAACGGTTCCCGGCTTTCTGTCTCTGCCCATCACTCGCTGATTCAGGCGTTGTGGAAAACAGGTCACCCTAATTTTAAAAGTGCCAGTTGCCTTGAAGGTGTCTGCGGTTCATGCCGTATCATGGTGAAGTATGGCGACCAGTCTGCAGTGAATATGGCACTCGCCTGCCAGAGCAAGGTCGAAGCTGGCATGCAAGTCATCTTCCCTCAATATCTTGAGAAAGAGTCAACTACGCTGTTAAATCATCGATACCTGCTACAACCATCCAGCGAGAGTGGCGAGCAACTAAAAACAGTTTTTCCAGAGGCTGCCGACTGTCGCCATTGCCACGGCTGCACCGTTGCGTGCCCGAAAGGGATCGATGTAGAACAGGGGATCACGCTCATCAACGAAGGGAAACTCACTGCTGCCGGAGATCTTTTTATCAACTGCGTGATGTGTGATCTCTGTACCACCAGCTGCCCTGAAAACATCGCGCCCAATTATGTAGCACTGTTTGCGCGCCGCACCACCGCCGTTAACCAAACCACGCCACCCAACCTTGCCGATCGCTTACAGGCGTTGCAACGTGGCGAACTAACAATTAAGTATTAAGCGGCATGAGTAACGGCGCCCCTCTTGAACAGGCACGACAGGCATATTGTATTGACCTCGACCGCCCACTACGACCATCAGCAATAGACAACCAGAAACTGCTGCAGAACTTTCACCCCGACTACGCCGACAATAGCCGCGTGGCGCTTAACGTTGGCGTTAACCGTCATAACCCATGCCATCCACAACTGGCAGCACTATTACAATCAGACTCTCCGACTATTGAAACGATGCTGGCAACGGCTGCACAGATAGAGACCGATGTACTCGTGATTGGATCAGGCGGCGCGGGTTGTAGTGCCGCACTGGTGGCGGCGGAGAATGGTGCGAATGTATTGATCGCCACCAAACTACGTGTGGGGGATAGCAACACCGTGATGGCGGAAGGTGGCATTCAGGCCTCTATTGAAGACAATGACACACCGCAGGCCCACTTTGATGAAACCCTCAAGGCAGGCCATCACTGTAGTGATAAACGCCTGGTGGAACAGATGGTACTTGATGGCCCTGAGGTGATTCAGTGGCTGATTCAACAGGGCATGCAGTTTGACCGAGATGAACAGGGCAATCTCTGCACGCGTCGTGCAGGCGGCACCTCAGCAAACCGAGTACTCTACTACCGTGACTACACCGGCCTGGAGATGATGCGTGTGCTGCGTGAAAGCGTACGCCAGCACAATAAAATTACAACCTGTGATTACAGTCCAGCGGTCGAGTTATTATCAGATAAGCGTGGCCACTGTAGCGGTGCACTGCTCTACTCAATTGAAACGCAGCAATACACGGCGGTCAAAGCAAAGTCTATCATCCTCGCCAGCGGCGGGCTTGGCCGCATGCACCTCAATGGTTTTCCCACCTCCAATCATGTAGGTGCAACAGGTGATGGCCTGGTACTCGCCTATCGGCTCGGCGCACAACTGCAGGCGCTAGACTCATTCCAGTATCACCCCACAGGGCTGGCCTGGCCACAAACACTGGCCGGCACCTTAATCACTGAGGGAATACGTTCCGCCGGGGCACAGTTAGTCAATAGCCCAGGCGAGCGTTTTATCGACGAGCTTGCGCCACGCGATGTGGTCTGCGCGGCAATCATACGTGAATGCACCGAGGGACGAGGGATACGCCTGGAAAGCGGCCGACAGGGGGTATGGCTCGACATACCCACCCTGGAAAAACAGCAGCCAGGTATGCTGGCACAGCAGTTCCCAAAATTCATGGCACTGTGCCATAAAGCAGACATCGACCCTTACCAGTCACCCTTATTGATCTGCCCAACATTACATTACCAGAATGGTGGTGTGGTGATTAATGAAGCATGCGAAACAACGATCCCCGGGCTCTATTGTGCCGGTGAAGTAAGCGGTGGCATTCACGGTAAAAATCGCATCATGGGCAACGCCCTGCTGGAGATCATCAGTTTCGGCAGGCGCGCGGGTGCGGCAGCCGCCGCGCGCCAACCATCAGGCGAGCGCCAACTGTTACTCGATCATTTACAGGCATTTCGTCGTGAAATAAAAAACAGCCACATTGTTAGCGACATACAGGGGCCTCTACTCTTCCCGCACTACGCCAGCTTCAACAGGAAAGGGGCATGACAAAGGCACCGTTAAATCAGCTCTTACGCCACCCAGATAACTGCTGTACGGATCTAGATGAATGGCTCCATGGCCATGGTGGCAAAGCGCTAGCCATCGCGCTGAACGCCCCATCAACACTCATCCCAACCATCAAGGCAGCGGGGCTGCGCGGCCTGGGTGGCAGTGGTTTTCCTGCCTATCGAAAATGGCAAATGATAGCGGCACAACATCAGAACGGTGAACGTTACCTGATATGCAATGGCAATGAAGATGAACCAGGCACCTTTAAAGACAGGCTATTGCTGGAAGAGTCACCACATCAGATCATTGAAGGTGCATTAATCACAGCACTTGCCACTAACATTAATCACATCATTTTTTACATCAACCCTCATTTGCAGCGCGCAACCGAAATACTCTCCAATGCCATCGCACAATGGCAACAGAGTGATTATCTGCAACAAATCTCCGAGGCGCTAGTGAAAGAGCTGGTATTAAAGATCATCCCATCACCCGGCCACTATATCGCCGGTGAAGAGACGGCGGCGCTTGAAGCCGTTGAAGACAGCTTTCCCTTCCCGCGTGGCAAACCCCCTTATCCGGCTGTAGCAGGGGTGCATGGCAAACCAACACTGGTCAATAATATTGAAACCCTTGCCAATGTATCGCACATCGTACGTAACGGTGCCGCATGGTTCCAGTCACTAGGAAAAGGTGACTGTAGCGGCACCAAAATCTACTGTGTCAGTGGCGATGTCACGACCAGTGGAGCGTATGAATTACCCATGGGCACATCGTTGAAGTCACTTATTTTTCAACATGCGAGTGGCATCAGCGACAATCGAAAACTTAAGGCGGTCTTTACAGGAGGGCCATCTAATTCAATTTTAACCGCAGATGAATTATCACTTGCGCTAGATTTTGATTCACTAAAACAACACAACGCAGCCCTGGGCACAGGCGCGATGATTGTAGTTGCCGAAGGTAATCCAATCATTCCACACATTGCCAAATACCTCGATTTTTTTGCAGCAGCATCATGCGGTCAGTGCCCACCCTGCACCAGTGGCACAAGAGAAATGGCGCAGCTCACCCGGAAAATTGCCGTCGGCAGTGCTGACAAACATGATCTTGACTCACTCATCAGCCTCAGTGAGCTCTTACCTGGCAGTGGTCGCTGCCATCTGATTGATGGCGCTGTTACGGTACTCAAAAGCTCTCTCGGACATTTTTCGAAGGAATACCAAGGGTTAATAAACAAGCCTTTTTCATAAAGGCGCCATTTTTGATCTCAACAGCAAAAACACAAACGCTACTCCAGCCCTCCCTATTGAGACTCCCCTCGTTAGAGTTGACCAATAAAACCACAATACCTATACTGGTTTAATCAAGTACATTGGGATCTTTGCACGAGAACTAGTTTTCGTTCCAGCAAGGCATAAATGATCGAAAAAATGGAGTTTACACGAAGTAAATGACTGTTTTGAGAACATTTATAACGCAGTTGGGGCGGAAAATAGACTCGTGCAAAGGTCTCAGATTCAATATTCAGCCGATCGAAATTGTTAGTAAACAAGTTTTGAGGAGAGGCAGTACAGATGAAAACACTGGAACCAAAAAAAGTGGATACCAAAGACATCCCACTTTGGTTTAAAGAATCATTTAGCCTACTCATGCGCCGCGCACCTCTCTTCATTACTTCGATAGCCGCATTTTTTGTCATCCTCTTTTTTATCATTCAAGCCTTTGCAACTCTTGCTGAACAGACACCACCCCTGATATTGTTGCCACTATTTTTGCTATTTGTCGCATTTGTCATGCATTTCTTTTTCAGCGATCTGCTGCTGTTAGCCTTCTCATCAGATAATTCTCGCAAGATTACCATTAGCGAACGGGCACATGCTCTGGTCCCTGAGCAGAAATCTTTTTTGAAGATGACCTTCATGGCCTTTCTTGTCGGCTCAACCTTCTGGTTAATCAGCCTCTCAATGAATGTGGATAAAGACCTGCTAAGTGCCTGCATCAGCGTTGTCGATCGTTTACTGTTTGAAAAAGAGATGCCGCTATTTTTTATGCTGAAATTGCTAGCCACCATGCTCTACTTCATGTTGCTAGCGATGTTTCTGTTGCGTACAATCTTTTGCATTCCACTGATGCTATTTCATGAACTACCCTATGCCGAAGCGAGCGCACTCAGCCATCGCGCCATCATCATCAACTTTCAGACAATGTGCACAACACTCATTTTATGGGCAATACTGCTACTGGCAACAATGGCGGCCGCCAACATACTTGCGTTGTTACTATTTCCACTACTACCCGTGTTTGTCTTTATCTGCTACCGCAATATCTTTCTTGGACAGGCAGAAAACACACCGGCAACCGTGATCAGCGCTGAATTAGCGACATCAGGTGGGTAGCACTCAGGTTATCTGAGTGCAGTAGTGCCCCCTAAGCCATGAATGAATAAAGAAAGCCAAAAGGCGTTCTGGTCAGTGCAACAGAGACAATAAATAGAAATACAATCAACGCCGCGAGCCAGGCTATCGAGCGACCGATGTCAGTCTTAGCAAGACGTAGCGCCTCTATCCCCAGGCAGATATAAGCGACTAACGCGAGTAATTTAGCCGTCAGCCAACCATCCACAAAGGGGTATTGGCCAATCGAAATCGATAAAGCAATCGCCGTGCCCAGCAAAATCGTGTCATTGATATGCGGAACAATCTTGACCCACTTCTGCTGCATCATTGCAGAGCCACGCATCACCCACAGGCCTCGAATAAAAAAGAGCGTAAAGCTAATTAGCGCTGAGAATATATGAATATTTTTTAACATTAAAAATTAGAAATCCCACTAAACCCTATTCGGCTTTTTTCTCGTCGAGCATTTTTTTAAGCTGAACGGCCGGCACATAACCCGGTAGCAAGCTGCCATCTTCAAATACCAACGCAGGTGTACCACTCACGCCAATCTTCCGTGCCAGCGCCATGTGCTCCTGCACCGGGTTTTCACAGGCACGCTTTTCCGGTTGCTGTTTGTTTTTCGCCAGGGTCATTTCATCTAACTGATCATCGGCACACCAGACTGAAATAATTTTTTCGTATGAGTGGCTACCAACCCCTGCACGTGGAAAGGCCAGATAACGAATCTCAATCCCTTCTCGCAGATAGTCCGCCATTTCATGATGTAGTTTCTGGCAATAAAAACAGTCGACATCGGTAAAGACATCCACCACATGTAGCGGTTTGCCATTTTCGGGAATAAAACGAATTTTTGTATCGAGTGCAACCGTCTGCATCAACTTATGACGGCCCTGCGTACGTCGCGCTTCGGTAAGATTGTCCTGCGTCGTTAGATCAACCATATCGCCCTGAAACAGGTAGCGGCCATCTGCTGAGAGATAAAAAATATCCGAGCCATAGACCACTTCAAATAGCCCTTTGTAGGCACTCTCTTCGACCAAATCCGGTGTCTGACCAGGAATGACTCGCGAGAGTGTTTTTCTAACAGCGCTGTCGTCAAGCTTGCTAGCGGGGGTAACAAAACGACCCTCAGCCGAATCGGTTTCCGCAATAGCGCGCTTTTCAGCCCAACCAGACGCGGTTCCTTCGTCTGCAAGAACAGCGTTTGAAAAGGGGCCAAGCAAGGCCATCACAGCTACGATCATTGTTTTCATCATATTTCCCGCAGTTTCTCTATAATACGATCAACATCATAACAAGGTTTTCCACTAACATGCGCCCCTTATCCTCTGGGATGATGAACCGCATGCATCTCTTTAAGCCTTTCTCGTGCAATATGCGTGTAGATCTGTGTGGTAGAGAGATCACTGTGACCGAGCAGCATCTGCAATACTCTCAAATCTGCACCGTGATTAAGCAGGTGCGATGCAAAGGCGTGGCGCATGACATGCGGAGAGAGTGGCTTATTAATGCCAACATCCAGCGCATGACGTTTAATCAAATACCAGAATGCCTGGCGCGTCATCGCGCCACCTCGTCGAGTCACAAATAACGCGCTGCTTATTTTCCCCTTCAATAAATCAGGACGCGCCTCAGCCTGATACTGTTCAATCCACTCTAGCGCCTCTTCGCCCAGCGGCACCAAACGCTCCTTACTGCCTTTACCGATGACCCGCACCACCCCCTGAGTGAGGCTGACACGCGCAATCTCCAGCTCAACCAACTCTGAAACGCGCAGCCCTGTCGCATAAAGTACTTCGAGCATCGCACGATCACGCAGGCCCAAAGGGGTTATCACATCAGGCGCATTTAATAAACGTTCAACTTCACTTTCAGTTAACGTCTTAGGCAATGGCCGACCTAGTTTAGGGGCCTCAATCTGCGCACTCGGGTCTTCACTCAACTCCCTTTCTCGCACCAGATATTGATAAAGACGCCGCATCGTCGAAAGAATGCGTGCACTCGAACGCACATGCATCCCTTTTGAAACACAATGGGCCAGATAGGCTAGCAGATCATTCCGTTCAACATTAATCAGGCTACTATTATTACTCGCCAGCCATGAGGACAATTTTTGCAGGTCAGAACGGTAAGCAGCCAGGGTGTTTTTGCTCAGACCACGCTCCATCCAGAGTGCATCGAGAAAACGATCAATCAGGCTGCTATCTTGCTCTGATAGTAGATGATTCGTTGATTCATTTTTACTGCTTTTCATGGTTCAACAACCACTGCTTAAAATCTAACTCAGCACCATCACGCTGCCCATCAAAACCACCCAGGCCATTCGCCGCGACGATTCGGTGACACGGCACCACAAGCGGTACTGGATTACGACGACAGGCGCCACCAACTGCGCGTGCAGCACTCTTTAGTGCGATTGCAGCATCGCCATAACGACGTGTCTCTCCTACTGGAATTGCGCACATAAACTGCCAGACACGCTGTTGAAAGTCACTACCCTGTGATACCAGCGGTAGTGAAAACGGCCGTTGCGAGTCTTCAAAATAACACTGCAATTGATGCACAACCTCTTGTGACATCGTATCAATCGGCACTTTAGTTTGCAGATTCATTGAAAGCAGGTCAATGCTCGCCAGCTCATCTCCCGTCACCAGAATACCAAGGCGTATCGAGTCAACAGGCGTAGTAATTACGGCATCATAACTTAGCGGGTCGGCAAGCATCTTCTCATTCACATATCGATAATTTTAGTCATATCCGATTATGCGCTAAAATCAGACTGGATAGAATCACCACCAGATAAAATCTCACGCATAAAAAAGCCAGTGACCAACGTCACCGGCTTTTTCAACGCGTCAATCTCGCCAAAGACGAGATAAATAGCGAATTATCTTATTTCAATTTTTCTTTAATGCGTGCAGCCTTACCACGCAGGTTACGCAGATAGTAAAGTTTGGCGCGTCTTACGTCACCACGACGAATCACAGTGATTTCCTGTACGTTCGGGCTGTAGGTCTGAAATACACGCTCAACACCTTCACCATAAGAAATTTTACGCACGGTGAACGCAGAGTTCAGACCACGATTACGCTTAGCGATAACCACACCAGCGAATGCCTGTAGACGCTCACGCTCGCCCTCTTTAACACGTACTTTGACTTCGATGGTGTCACCAGGTGCAAACGGTGGCACTTCACGGCCCATCTGTTCTTCTTCGATCTGTTTAATGATGTTGCTCACGTCTTACTCCTGCTATCACCAATGTGTGTTTAATTACTGTTTTATTTTTCATGTTGCCAGTTTTTTATATTTCCGGCTTTTTACAATTATGGATAAACGCATCCAGCAACTGCTGTTGTTCTTTATTCAACTCAACGTCCTCAAGTAGATCAGGACGCCTTAACCATGTTCTACCCAGTGCCTGCTGCTGCCGCCAGCGCGCAATCAGCTGATGGTTACCACTGCGTAATACCGCCGGTACCGCCATCTCATCAACCTCTTCCGGCCGCGTGTAGTGCGGATAATCCAGCAAGCCATCCACAAACGAGTCCTGCAACGCCGAGTCTGCATGACCTAACGCATCGGGTAAAAGTCGCGTCACCGCATCAATTACCACCATGGCTGCCAACTCACCGCCACTCAATACATAATCACCGATCGAAATCTCTTCGTCGATCTGCGATTCAATCAGGCGCTCATCAATCCCTTCATAACGCCCTGCTACCAGAATCAGATTCGGCACCTGCGACAGTTCAGTCGCCAGCCGCTGGTCTAGCCGTCGCCCCTGTGGCGACATATAAATCACTTTGCTCTCACCATTACCCAAATTCTTCTGGGCTTCACGTGCTGCATTAATCGCATCACGTAACGGCGCTAACATCATCACCATGCCAGGACCACCACCATACGGTCGATCATCCACGGTTTGATGACGGTCAGTGGTAAAATCTCGTGGATTAGTCACAGCCAGCTGTAACAAATCTCGCTCAATCGCCCTGCCGGTAATCCCATCCTGCGTCAACGCATCAAACATATGCGGAAACAACGAGATCACATCAATCCGCACCGCTAAAACTCCGGATCCCAGTCCACCAACATCAACCCCTTTTCAAGATTAATATCGGTAATCACATCACCTCGTACAAACGGTATTAAACGCTCGCGATCACCCTGCACCACCACCACATCATTCGCACCAGTATCATAGAGATGATCGATCTTGCCAAGTACCACACCTTCAATGGTCTCTACTTGCAGGCCAACCAGGTCAGCCCAGTAGTACTCATCGTCCACAGCCTGCGGCAGTTGATCACGACTCACCTTGATATCAAGCCCAATCAGCGATCTCACCTCATCTCGATCATCAAAGCCTTCGAGATGCGCAACAATCCCTTTCCCCTGCGAACGGCCCTCAACCACTTTCATGGTTCGCCATCCACCATCCTCAGAGCCTACTTGCCATGGCAAGTAGGCAAGGATGTTTTTTCGTGGCTGAGTATAGGAATAGACCTTCACCCAACCACGTACACCATAAATGCCAGAAATACGGCCGACCAAAACCGCTGATCGATCATTCATATCAGACATTACCTAATAAATTAGGCAGCTTCCTGTGACTTAACCAGCTTTGCAACACGATCAGAAGGCTGTGCACCCTGGGAAACCCAGTAGTTCAGTCTGTCGTTATCAAGCCTCAATTTTTCTTCGTTCCCCTGAGCAACTGGATTAAAAAATCCTAAACGCTCAATAAAGCGACCGTCGCGGGCTCTACGGCTATCCGCTACCACGATGTGGTAGAAAGGACGCTTCTTGGCGCCACCACGTGCTAAACGTATCGTTACCATAAGTAACTTACTTCCTCTTGTTCTGTCTCAAATATGCCCCTGCTATTTACACGAGGGCGGAAAAGCCCGATATTTTACGTGAAACTAGCCGCTTAGGAAAGCCTAATTTCATCACCCGAGCAATTTAACAAATTCACCAGCTAAATACAGTGCGGTAAATTAAGTGGCGCTACGCAATAAAAACGATAACCCCTTGATATTATTGAAAAGGCATCTGTCCTTTTAAACCGCGCATCATTTTACCCATACCACCCCTGGCCATCTTCTTCATCATCTTCTGCATCTGAGTAAACTGTTTTAGCATGCGATTGAGCTCCTGCACCTGCACGCCGGAACCGGCCGCAATGCGACGCTTGCGAGAGGCCTTGATGACATCCGGGCGGGCGCGCTCATGCGGCGTCATTGAATTAATCATCGCCTCGACGCGATCAAACTGCTTATCGTCGATCTGCCCTTTGGCCTCTTGCGGGATATTAGAAAGCCCTGGAATCTTATCCATCAGACCAGCGACACCACCCATGCTTTTCATCTGCTGTAACTGATCTCGATAATCAGCCAGATCGAAGCCCTTGCCCTTTTTCATCTTCCTGGCAAGCTTCTCCGCCTTATCGCGGTCAATCTTGCCTTCTGCCTCTTCAACCAGCGTCAGTACATCGCCCATGCCAAGAATACGAGAGGCGACACGATCAGGATGAAACAATTCTAATGCTTCATTTTTCTCACCAACACCGAGGAACTTGATTGGCTTACCGGTAATCTGGCGAATCGAGAGCGCCGCACCACCACGTGCATCACCATCAGTCTTAGTCAGCACCACGCCGGTCAACGGCAGCGTATCATTAAAGGCCTTTGCCGTATTGGCAGCATCTTGCCCGGTCATACTATCGACAACAAAAAGCGTCTCAATCGGCTCGGCGACCGCGTGAACCTCTTTGATCTCATTCATCATTTCGTGATCGACATGCAGGCGACCCGCCGTATCGATGATCAGGACATCAATGTGCTGTTTCTTCGCATGCTTGATCGCTGCTTTGGCAATCTTAACCGGCTTTTGCGAGGGATCACTGGGGAAAAACTCAGCCTCCACTTCACCGGCTAGCGCCTTTAGCTGCTCAATCGCAGCCGGGCGATAGACATCGGCACTCACCACCATCACGCTCTTTTTCTGCTTCTGTTTCAAAAAGCGCGCCAGCTTCGCAACCGTGGTGGTTTTACCCGCCCCTTGCAGGCCAGCCATCAAAATAACGGCTGGCGGCTGCGTGCTCAGATTAAGCTGCTCGCACGCCTCCCCCATGGTGGTGGTCAGTTCATCACTCACTACCTTAATGAAGGCCTGGCCTGGCGTCAGACTTAGCAAGACCTCTTTACCGACGGCACGTTCTTTAACGCGACCAATAAACTCGCGCACTACCGGCAAGGCGACATCAGCCTCCAGCAGCGCCATGCGCACTTCACGCAGCGCATCTTTAATATTATCTTCGGTTAACCTGCCCTGACCTCGGACATTTTTAAGGGTACGACCCAGGCGATCACTTAAGCCATCAAACATCGAAAACTCTCTAAATTGATTGATTTTTATTACAGGCGGTCAATGATACACGTTTTCACCGACCAGAGATAAACAGGCTTATGCCAGAACAGACAGCCTCAAAGGAAAAATGTAACTATTCAGCATAGTGAGAAATGAAATAGTCACTGGTCAGATTGCCTCTGATTTGTTCGAGTACAAGGAAAAAATTCGCAGTTTACACGTGTAAATGAGAATTTTTGACGCCGTAATCGGGCGAATCAGGGGTGAGCTGAATAGTTACGAAAACATTACAATTCAAACACCTGGTTGCCAAGCAGACGCTTCAGATTGCGCTCCGGCATCAACTGCTGACACTCATCAAAAATACGTTTTTCCTCACCCGGTTTATTGTGAGTCACAAAAATCTGCGGCGTATGATTCAGTTTTTTCAGGTCATCCGCCAGTAATGAAGGACAATAATGACGCGCCTTAAGGCTCAATTCTCGATCCTTATTACTAAATGCCGCTTCAACCAGCAACAGATCAAGCCTCTCATGCACATTTAATGCTGCCCAGAAGGTGTCATTGGTCACCGTATCGCCAGTAAAGGCAAATGCACCGCTGTCGCAGGCGACCCGATAACCGACTGCGGGAACAATATGATTAACGGGGATCATCTCTAACAAACGCCCATCAAGCTCACAGGTCTCACCCGGAGAAAGCACATCATAAGCCATGACGGGGATTTCAGGCGTCGGTAGTTTGGCAAAGTCAGGCCAGACCGCCCAGTTAAAGATATGTTTTTTCAGCACCTCAATCGTCGGCGCTTGCGCATGAATAATGATCGGCTGTTTCAATTGATCAAAAATACTATCAACCATCAACGGCAGACAGGCAATGTGATCCAGATGGGAATGGGTAACAAAGACATGACGGATCTTTGCCATCTCTGCAAGCGTCAGTTCGCCGATACCCGTTCCAGCATCGATCAAGATATCGTCATCAATCAGCAACGAGGTCGTTCGTAATCCATCTCCGATCCCACCGCTACAGCCCAGCACTCGCAATTTCATTCCATGCTTCCCGAATATACGCTCTCAGCACGCATAATTATGATAAATTCACCATCAGCAGACAATCTTCAGTCACTCACATTGAAATACATTGTTGAAATCATTCCACCATTTCACCTTCAAATCTACTTCAAAATCCCACAACACCCTACCTATCGTCACGAACATGGTGCTAACATGACATGTAACGAATCCCCATGAAATCGTAACACTATCATATCTATCGACATTTTCATTTATCTTTTAAGCTAAATTTATCTATTAAGTTAAATATTTAACGAAAACACCTCTTCAATGACTTCACCGCTTGTGTCATCATCTTGTCTTAATGAAAAACCTAACTAAAATATGAGTAACACAATAATCAGCTTTGCTGCCATCGCCTGCTATCTCGCCACCGCGACACTGCTAGCCATGCGCCTGACAAAAAAAATTGAGATGGGCAACAAAACCAGGCTGATCCTGCTGGGCCTGGTTGCAATGGCAATGCATGCCACCGTGTTAGCCTTCAATATGTTTACACCACAAGGGATTAACTTCGGATTTTTCAACGCGGTATCGCTTCTTTCGTGGCTTATCGCACTCATACTACTCACGGCAGCGCTCACCAGGCCAGTCGAAAACCTTGGCATTGTGCTCTTACCGCTCGCCGCGTTGGCCATTTCGCTTGGCCTGGTATTTCCATCTGAATATTACATCACCGAAGCAGGTAAAACACAGATCGGCGCACACATTCTGATTTCAATTGTCGCTTACAGCTTATTAAGCATCGCGGCAGTACAGGCGATCCTGCTAGCGATACAGGACAGGCACCTGCACAACAAACATCCCGGCGGTTTTATTCGCACCCTGCCACCACTGCAGACAATGGAGACCCTATTATTTCAGATGATCGGGCTTGGGTTTATACTCTATAGTCTGTCACTTGCCAGCGGCGCACTGTTTATTGAGGATATGTTCGCACAACACCTGGCCCACAAAACTGTCTTTTCGATCACCGCATGGACGGTGTTTGCGATCTTACTGTGGGGCCGCTGGCAGTATGGCTGGCGCGGAAAAAAAGCGATTCGCTGGACACTGGCAGGCTTTAGCGCGGTGCTACTAGCCTACCTTGGTAGCAAGCTAGTGCTTGAAGTGGTGCTCAAATAGCCTATCACCCCAACCAGCCGCGCTGACAACAGGATGACACTTCGTGAATGAGATTTCACTCACCACACTACTCGTGGTTCTCTTTCTGCTACTGCTGATCTCGGCATTTTTCTCAGCCTCTGAGACTGCCATGATGAGCCTCAACCGCTATCGTCTGCGCCACCTTGCACAAACGGGGCACTCAGGTGCAAAACGTGCGCAGAAATTGCTCGAGCGCCCCGATCGTTTAATTGGACTGATTCTACTCGGCAACAACTTTGTTAACATCCTGGCCTCTTCAATCACCACCATCATTGCACTCAAGTACCTGGGCGAGGCCTGGATCGCCGCAGCAGCAGGCGTACTAACCCTGGTGATTCTGATTTTTGCAGAAGTGACCCCTAAAACAAAAGCAGCACTGAACCCTGAGCATATCGCCTTTCCAGCAACCATCATTCTCAAACCATTGTTAATCATCTGTTACCCGATGGTCTGGACGATTAACATCATCGCCAACAACCTGCTTAAGCTGCTCGGGGTTTCACCCAATAGTGATGCCCTGCAACAACTGACACAGGAGGAACTGCGCACCGTTGTGAACGAGGCGGGTGCCATGATCCCGCAACGTCATCAGAAGATGTTGCTCAACATCCTCGACCTTGAAAAGGTCACCATTGAAGACATCATGATACCGCGCAACGAAATCATCGGCATAGACCTTGATGACGAACTCAATGAGATCATTCAATTACTGACTAACTGTCAGCACACGCGCCTCCCGCTCTATCGTGAAAACATTAATAATGTGCTTGGCATTATGCATGTGCGTAATGTGCTGCCTTTTATCCATAAAGAAGACTTTAATAAAGAGACGCTTCTCGACATCGCAAAAGAGCCTTATTTCATGCCGGAAGGAACACCACTTAATACTCAACTATTGAATTTCCAGCGCCAGAAACGACGTATCGGCCTGGTGGTCGATGAATATGGTGATATCGAAGGGCTGGTCACGTTAGAAGATATTCTGGAAGAGATTGTCGGTGAGTTCACCACTGATGTTGCAACCACTATTAAAGATATCCACCCACAGGAAGATGGCAGCTTTCTTGTGGATGGCAGCGCTAATTTGCGTGAGATCAACCGTACCATGCACTGGTCCTTTCCAACAGATGGCCCTAAGACATTGAATGGTTTAATCACCGACTATCTGGAATCCATCCCTGTTCCCGGAACAAGCCTGCGCATTGCGGGCTATCCGATAGAGATTGTACAGATTACAGATAATACCGTTAAAACAGCGCGAATCTATCCCGAGCTACGGGTGGTAAACGAAAAAGAAACGGATTAATATTGCGCTGACCGCTGCTTCAATCGTGCTAATCAGCACCGCTATCACGTTTGGCGCGGCAACAACGATTGCGCCCTTCTTCTTTCGCATCATAGAGTGCCGCATCCGCCAATGTAATCAAGCTGGCGCTGTCGTCTCCACACTGCGGTGGAATACCAGCCGCACCTAATGAGATCGAAACAATATCAGCCACATCAGAGAACTCATGCTTAAGCGCGAGTTTCTCTACTGCAAGACGTAACTCTTCCGCAATCACCATCGCGCCATCAAGATCGGTATTCGGTAATACAACCGTAAACTCTTCACCACCATAACGCGCCACCATATCGGATGAACGGCGCATCGTATCAGCTAAAGTTCTAGCAACCTTTTGCAGGCAATCATCACCACCTTGATGACCATAACCATCATTATAATTTTTGAAGAAATCGATGTCGATCAGCAGCAATGCCAGATTGGTCTCCTCACGCACCGCACGCCGCCACTCTTTAGCAATGTATTCATCAAAGGATCGTCGATTGGGAATACCGGTCAAGCCATCGATAGCAGAGAGGCGTTGCAACTCAACATTTTTGGCTTCCAGCTCTTTTTGTAATTCATGTAACTCACGGAAAGCGGCGTCACGTTGCTGTTGTGCCACATAACTACGAGAGTGCGCCTGAATACGTGCAATCAATTCAATTTGATCAGGTAGTTTAACAAGATAATCACTAGCGCCACAGCTAAAGGCCTCACTCTTATCTTTTGGATCCTCCTTGCTTGATAGCACAATAACAGGCGTATTATTCAATACCGGATGGTTACGATAGGAACGCACTAATGTCATACCATCAATATCGGGCATCACAAGATCCTGCAAAATGGTAGTCGGCGCTATCTCAACCGCCATTTCGACAGCCTTTTTAGGCTCACTACAATAGTGAAAAGTAATGTTTGACTCACCGGCCAGCATACGGCGAATCGCTTCTGCAACCATCTGTTGATCATCCACCAGCAGCACTACAATCTCATCTGTCATACTGTTCTCATTTGATAATGTTTTACTCACATTATTCATATCGACTGTCCCATGCTCAATTCATAACCACGCTGTCATAGTGTTTAAGCAATACTGCTGAAATTTCATCCAGCGGAAGAACCTCCACTGCGGCATTTAGTGCCACCGCCGCTTTAGGCATGCCATAAACTGCACACGAAGCCTCATCCTGCGCAATGGTATGCACCCCTTTTTGACGCAATGCTAACAGTCCAGCCGCACCATCACGCCCCATTCCCGTTAACAACGCGGCCACTAACTTCCCGCCCCAGTGCTGTGCAACACTTTCAAAAAAAACATCGACTGAGGGACGATAGACCATTTCCCTGGGGTTTTCAGTATATGTCAAACGCCCACTGGAAGACATGAACAGATGGTCATTCGTTGCGGCAAGGTAGACGATCCCAGGAGAAATTTTCTCGCCCTCTTCCGCCATCTTTACCTTCATTTTACATTGAGTATCTAGCCACTCAACCAACTCACATGCGAAATGCTCATCAATATGCTGAATGATAATAACACTGCCAGAAAAACCAACAGGGAAGTCAGCAAGAACTTTGGCCAGGGCGGGAGGACCACCTGTTGATGAGCCCAGAATCACCAATGATTGATTGCGTTGAGCAAGCGAGGTTGAAGCACGCTGCGCCACATTAATACGACCACGCGGCCTTACTGGCCGCGTTAACTTTTCGATAGTTTTGATTTTATCAAGAATCGTAACCTCACCCAAAATATCTCCGGAAGAATCCAGCATAGGTGTTTTAACAACATCCAGTGCACCCGCCCCCATCGCCTCAAAAATCATCGTGCTATTTCCTTCAACTGAAGAGGTCACAATCAAAATTGGGCAGGGTGTCTCAGCCATTATTTTTCGGCTGGCTTCAACGCCATTCATCACAGGCATAATCAAATCCATTAAAATCAGATCAGGTAAATCATTGGCACATTTATTCACCGCCTCCTCACCATTGATAGCAATCCATGCCAATTGATGATCGGTGGCTGAGGATAAAATACGTTTCAGTCCTTCAACCACCATCATCACGTCATTGACTATCGCAACCCTCATCCCGCTACTCCAATCAAGTCAACCACCGCTTCACGCAATGACTCATCATGAAAACTACCTTTTGTTAAATAATAATCAGCACCAGCCTCAAGCCCCAACAAGCGATCCTCTTCTCGATCTTTATAAGAGACAACCATCACAGGGATACGCTGCAACAACTCATCTTGTTTGATCAGTTTCACCAGTTCAATACCATCCATCCTGGGCATATCGATATCTGTAATCACTAAATGATAATCACCGCTACGCACTGCATTCCAGCCATCCATACCATCAACAGCAACATCAACCTCATAACCATACGCTTCTAACATTTTACGCTCTACCTCACGCACCGTTATCGAGTCATCAACGACCAGCACTCTGCGACGACCTTCATTAGCACACAAGCTCTCACCACCAACCTTATCTATCCGTCCCTTTGATATCAATTTAGCAATCGAGCGCGCCATATCATCAACATCAATAACCAATGTCGGCGAACCATCATCAAGTAATGCTGCAACACTCACATCTTTAATTTTACCTAAACGCGGGTCTATCACCTGAACAGCCAACTCACGCTCACCCATAAACGCATCAACAATAACCCCATATTGGCCATGTCTGTCACTCAAAATCACCACATATAATTGCCGATCCTTCCTCGCAACCAGCGCCAGACCAAATACCTGGGATGCAGAAACAAGTCCAATATGACTATCATTCCACGTCACATATTGATGATCCTCAACAAGCTCAATATCATCTGCAGAGATTTTCAGAAGATGATCAATTCGTGCTAGTGGAAAGGCATAACTTTCACCACCAATATCAACCAGCAATGTTCTAATAACCGACAGGGTCAGAGGCAACTGCATCTGAAAACGCGTCCCTTCCCCTCGCTTCGATGAAATCGTCACCACACCACGCATCTCTTTAACTGAGTCATGGACGACATCCAGCCCCACTCCCCTTCCAGATATTTCGGTCACTTCACTTCGCGTACTAAAGCTTGGCAAAAAGAGAAACTCCAGTAGTTCGGTATCACCCATTTGTGACAACATCTCCTCGCTACTCAAGCCACGCTCTAAAATTTTCTGTTTCAACAATTCAAGATCAACACCACGACCATCCTCCTCAACAGTCACTAGCAACATGCCAGAACGATGGCGCGCATCAAGCTTCACGATTGCCTGAGGAGGCTTGCCATTTTCAATGCGATCCGCTGGCATTTCAACACCATGATCTACCGCATTTCTCAATAGATGATTAAGCGGTGCTTTTACCATCTCTAACACATCACGATCAACTTGCGTCGTTACACCGGTAATTTCAAGACGCGCATCTTTTCCAAGTGAACGTGCAACATCTCGGACCATTCGTTGAAAGCCATCAACTCCATCAGAAAAAGGCCTCATGCGGCTCGCCAATACCTCTCGATGCAATCTTCCTGCAAGATTTGCAGTGCGGTAATCAAAGTGTTCCAGATCAACCAGACGATCAGATAGTGCCTCGCGCTGCTTGACTGCTTTTCGCTGCAACGCTACCAGCGCTATCTCTGCCGATGGGTCAACATTGGCCTCATTAAATTTCTCGCGCAATCCATCTAGCTCACTCACCAGATCAAACTGAAAACGCTTAAAGCGCTGCATCGCTTCAATATGTGGATGCAACCACCGCGCCTCCACCATCGCCTCGCCAGCGAGTCCCAGCAGACGATCCATTCGTTCAGTACTAACACGTAATACACGCTCTTTTACTTCTGCCAGTGATACCGCCTTATCAGGCGGCGTTCCTACCGCCTTGCTCTTATCAACTGCACCATGTTCAGAAGACAGGTCAACAGCGGTTGCTTGCCTACCCTTGTCCACAACAGCAACGGTGCTAGCGTCGCTCGACGTAACTGAAGCGAGCGAGCGCTCTCCACTCAATATCCCTTGAAGCGCTAAAACAAGCGTATCTAACGTCGCCACGTTCTGCTCATTCCATGATGGCAGCTCTGATTCGTCCAACTTAGAGACCTGCCCCATCACATCAACGCCACTTAAAAGGACATCGATATCGGCACTCTTCAATGTCAGCTCACCCTTCTGCGCAGCCACAAAGCAATCTTCCATCACATGAGCAATACGCACGACCGGGTCAATATCAACCATCCGCGCAGCACCCTTGATAGAGTGAGATGCACGCATCATCGACTCAAGATTGTCTCTTCCTGATGGGTTTTGCTCTAAATCAAGTAAGCCATCAGTCAATAATAATAGCTGTCCTTCTGCCTCCGTTTTAAAGAGATCAAGCATTGAGAATCCACTGAGGTCATCACTCATACAAGCCTCCTCTGCAGTGAATTAAACAATAGCTCCTGATCTAATAAGCCCACATGCCGTCCTTCAAGCTCAAACAGACCGGCAAGATGTGAATTGATTGAATTAGCAGCAGTTGCAGGCACCTCACGGATATTTTCCCTCCAGATGCGATGTGTGCCAATAATTTCACTCACAGGAAAAACAAATTGCTCTCCATCTTTTACAAAAATCACCAATCGTTCAAGAAAGCTTTTACGTAATGTAGAGCTACCTAAATCTCCTCCCTTATCGACAGATAACAATCTCCCCATTGAGACCCAAAGCTTTAGTTCACCGCGCACATTAACCAGTCCCTTTACTACTGAGCTTTGGGAGTTTGGGATGCCATGTACTGGACGAATTTCAGAGATCTCTTTGATCGTGATAGTCGGCAAACCAAGCCACTCATCACCGAGTCTAAACACCACGATTGATAACGAATCATGACTTTTTCTGGTTTTCTCTTTTGCCAACAGAGAGGTCCAGTAATTCTGATAATCTTCAGGTATCGCACGGGTCAACAGGCTCCGTCCAGCATTTGAATATACGTCACAGTTGCGACAGTGCAATACTTCATCTAAATGCGGGCACTTATCTTTCTCTGTGCTCCATACACCAATGGTTGACCAACAATTTTTTATCTGTTCATCCATTTAAACACCCATGAAAAACAATACTCACTGAGCCGCCCGCACAGCACGCCGCCGCAGGCTTTGAGCCTCATTGCTATTTCCATTACGCTCAACATGCAGCGCAAGATGCACTAATGCCCTGGCATGATCTGGCACTAAATAAATGGTCTTTCTAAACATTGACTCCGCCATATCCTGTCTACTTGACGCCTCATAGACAAGGCCTAATAAGTAATATGCGTCTGCATTACTAAAGCGCGAGATAAGATCGAGACATAATTCCTCCGCTTCTTCAAGTGCGCCCTCATCCGCTAGTTCCTGCGCCTTTGATAAAAGCGCCTGCTCATCTTTTTCCGCCTCATACCCAGCGCTATTCATATACGCAGAAAATGGCTTATTACGATCGCTGTTTTTCGAAACCTGATCAGCGCTAGTGCGCTGACTACTCACAGGCAGTGTTGCGCTATGTTTCTTTGAAAACTCATGAAAACGTTTGCCGTAGTTACCCACAGGATGACTTTCATCGCCATCTTTCTTAACAAATGCAAATGCACCACGCAGCCGTAATGACTTAAACAGACTATTTACATTGTTATTTGCCTCAGCATGTCCAACAAATAACACACCGTCGGGTGCCAATAGATCAGAAAGCTTATGAACTGCAATTTTTTGATCTTTGCTATCAAAATAAATCAGCAAATTTCTACAAAAAATCACATCATAACAACCCTTCATCAAAGAAAAATCATCCTTTAATAAATTCCCATGGTGAAAATTCACTCTACGCCTTATCTTCTCTTTTAAACAATAGTGGCCTTCAATTTTTTGAAAAAATTCCGACTGAAATGTCAGGTCTTCACTACGAAAAGAGTTATCTCGATAAACACCAGCCACCGCCTTATCAAGTGAAGCCTGACTAATATCAATCGCATCAATCTGGAAGCGATCAGCTGGAAAATCTAAGTTATCAAGCACCATCGCGATCGTGTATGGCTCCTCGCCTGTAGAACAGGGAACACTCAACACTTTTAGCATTCGTGAGTTTTCTTTGGGCATTAACCAGTCTGATTTGACATGGTTAGCAAAGACGTCGAAGGGAATGTCATCTCTAAAAAACCAGGTTTCTGGGATAATAACCATCTCTACCAAACGTTCAAATTCAGCTTTAGAACTTAGTAGCCTCTTATAATACTGCTCTAAATCATCACAGCCAGAACTCACTAAACAACGTTTAATTGCATTTTGAACCGATACTGTTCCAACCGAACTGATATCAAGCCCAATTTTATCTTTTAATAATATTTCAATCTTCTCGCACATCACACTTCTGGCTCAGTAGGGCTGCCGTACAGGACATCGCAATCATGCTGAGATAGTAAGCGGTCTACATCCACCCACTGGATGATGCCTCTTTCATCTGTCATCATGTTTGAAACATAATTATTTTCTGAGGATTGCTGCACAGAACGATGGAAGCACTCTATTTCCAACGAGATAGTTTCTGTTGCATGCTCTACAATTAACCCAAGATGATGTTCATGATCACTATAGTCGGTGTATTTAACTAGTAAAATCCGCGTACTCATCACCGCACGCGACATAACACCATCCAGCAGGCAACAAATATCAATCACCGGCACTGGGGTTGCCCGATAATTACACAGGCCCGCAACATAATTAGCTGTATTAGGAAAATTACTCAACTTCACCAATGGCACAACTTCAATCACTTTTTTAGCATCGACCACATAACGGTCATCACCAACATGAAATATGACAAACAACATCAGGAGTCGATCTTAAATTGGGAGACACCACCTTGAAGACCGTGCGCCGCATCATTAAGACGATCAATTGCACTATTGGATTGACGTAATGACTCTACCGTTTGTTGTGCAGATTCACTTAGCTGTATCATTGCCTGCTTAATCTGCTCTGCACCTTCAGACTGCATATGCATACCTTCATGAACAATTTCAAAACGCGGTGTTAATGTCTGTACTTGATCAATAATCTGCGCAAGTTGAGCACCCACCTCACGTACATCATCAACACTATTTTTCACCTCTTTCGAGAATTTTTCGACGCTCATCACGCCACCGGACACAGCAGACTGCATCTCTTGCACCATCTGCTCAATATCAAGTGTAGCGACAGCTGTCTGATCGGCAAGGCGACGAATCTCAGTGGCCACAACAGCGAAACCAACACCATACTCCCCAGCCTTCTCAGCCTCAATAGCCGCGTTCAGTGATAACAAATTGGTTTGATCTGCCACTTTTGTAATCGTTGTCACCACTGAGTTAATATTGCCAGCTTTTTCACTTAATACCTCAAGCTTGGATGCGATCGCATTGGATGCATCAACCACCGAGTGCATCGTCTCTTCCATGCGAACCAGGCCAGTATGACCACTAGCGGCTGCCTCAGCAGTACCAGAGGCAACACCCGCCACTTCATCCATCGTATTGACCAATTCTTTACCTGTAGCTGAAATTTCAGTGGCCGTAGCTACAATTTCATTCACCGTTGCCGCCTGTTCGGCCACGGTTGCTTCTTGCTGTTTAGCTGAGGCGGCTATTTCAGTAGAAGATGATGTCACTTGAATACCTGACTGCTGAACCTGTGAGACAAGGCCATTAAGACTATTAATCATGGCTTGAATACCCTGTGCCATACGGCCAACAGCATCATCACCACTAATATCAATTTCGCCGGTCAAGTCACCCGCAGCTGCACGCTGTACCACCATTTGCATCTTACCCACTTTCTCTTCCAGGTCTTCCATTGCAATACGGCGTTCTTCCATTAGCTCGCTTAAATTATGAACCATTGATTGCAGACCAGACCCAAGTGAAGCGATGGCATCGTCCCCAGAAAAAGTGACAATGCCGGTCAAATCACCTTCAGCAGCTCGGTTAACCACATCAAGTAATATATTGACCTTCTCTTTCAATACTTCAGCAGCATCATGCTCACGCTGTGCCTGAATCTGTTGTTGTTGACTCGCGCCATCCACATTGTCAGCCATGGTATTGAATGCCATACCAAGCTTACCAATTTCATCCTGGGAAGAGATAGAAATTCTTACAGATAAATCACCCTCGGCACGTTTATTAACCGTATCCATTACTCGTTTCAGTGGTGCAGAAAGCCATTTCCCCAATAAAAAATTAGCCAACAATAAACCAACGATTAACAATACAATGTTTGCAATTATTTGTGTGCGCACATCTTTAGCAATTGTTTCATCGACATGCTGTAACGAGTAACTCACTCGAATAGCACCATTAACTGAATTTTCCGGTACATTATGGCAAGCCAGACAATTCACATCCCCTGGGTTTTTTCCCGCAGTTGCTCGAAATGGTGTTAAGACAGTTAATACTCGTCCATCAATTCCCTTATCAAAATCTGCCCCCTGCTGTACTTCCATAATATCTTCGCCCTGCAACGCACGCATATCCCATTCATCAACAGGGGCCTCTTCTGGAAAGCCAGGGCCATATTGCTGATTCACGGGTTCCCCACGAATAACTCTCGCATCAACAACATTATTACGTTTAAGAATTTTATTGCGCAGAATACTGCGCTGATCCATGGTGTTCGTTAACATCATGGTATTGAGACTATCAAAATAGAATGTAGCCAGGTCTTTAGTGCGCTCTTCAGCAGCATCCTGGGCACGCTTTTTCTCTATATACACGGTATACCCAGTCACCATGCTAATGACAAATACAAAGATAGTGGCAACGGTCAGATTGATCTTCACCCTGACGGACAGATGACCAAATAACGAACCACTCTCTTGTGATGCCATAAGAAACCCTCTAGCCTGCTCTGGAATTTGCAATTATAAATACGTTCACAACTTCGATTTTCTACACCAAAAGTTGTCAAAGATTAAAACGGCTGAATATTTTAGAACTTTAATAAGTTGAGACCTTTGCACGAGAACTAGTTTTCGTTCCAGCAAGGCATAAATGACCGAAAAAATGGAATTTACACGAAGTAAATGACTGTTTTGAGATCATTTATAACGCAGCTGGAGCGGAAAATAGACTCGTGCAAAGGTCTCAAGTTCTAACTATGTTTAAGAAAATATAATGCAGAGAGCAGAAGACCTGTGGGGGCGCACCGTAGTGAGCCTATTGGCAAGATTTGTAACCCCGCTGTGGCGGATTGGGGGTTCAAGATGTATGTTCATGAATAAATAGAGGTACCCTATTTACTACGCCCCTCTATTCATTAATATCTGAACAGGAAGTTATCGACAGCATTTAAAATGCTCGTCCTATTGAAAAGCTCATAACATCCATATCGCTTTTAGGTTGCTCAAACCTCGACACCACATCACTTTTAGCAAAACGGTAACTGTCATAAAGGAATTTGACATAAGCCCCCTCGTCACCAGCACTGCCTATCAGCTGAAAACGGTATGAGAGAAAGAGAGAAGGCCTCTTACCAGGCTTAAGCTCAAGCGAAAATGCATCAATAGTCTCATTAGTATAAACAGGGTATTTAATCCCAGCTCGCCACAAACTTCGCCAGATATCAGCCCTTTTTTCCATTCCTAGCGAAAACCGGGTAAACGCTATGTCAAAAACCTCTTCATAGCCAATAACCCGTGCGCCCTGCGAGCTAGTACCATTACCAATATCTCTGGACCACCTATCTAGCCCCACACCAGCAAGCAAATCTAATGAGCGTCCCCATTTAAAATTCACCAGCCGATATCCTCCAGTCAATTCAGTTGCAGCCCCTAAATAATCAACTCTTGCAGCGGAAAATTGACCTAAACGCTGTGTTTGGCCATCATAATCAACGACGCCGCCATAGACAGAGGCATCCATTCGATAAAGCAGCCCACTAGTCAATCGCCTTTCATTATGATGAGAAAAGTTAAGACGTGCTCGAGGCCCTTGTTCTGTTAGCAGTCGCGTACCAGCCCTGTCAAACTCCTGCCAACGGAATAACTCAATGCCAGCACTAAGCTCTGTCACCCCACCATATGCGGGCTCATCAGCAATCACGAGTGAATTGCCAAATATGAGCAATGCATTAAAAAAAACAAACACGGTAGTTTTTTTCATTCTAGAGAACACCTTACAATCAAATGAATTATTATGAGACCTTTGCATGATACAGGCGCGAAAGAAAAATGAGCGAATATTTTCCTGATTGAGGCAGAAAGCGCCGTTAATACCCAAAAGGGCACACCGTGGCGAGCTATTGACAAGTTTTCTAATAAAAAACAGGGGAATATTAGCCATTTTTACTCGTGATTGTATCGTGCAAAGGCCTCATAATATACACAATGTCAGAGATGCTGTTTTTGGGCTAGACTGCAATCAATTATGATAGCCATTGCTACCATAAGAAAATTTAAATATGCAGTATTACTACACCATACATCCTGATGATCACAACAGGGATTAAGTTAACACAACGATAGCCGAATTGAAGAGAGCCTTCAAAGCTAATTAGATATTATTTTTACCCGCCACACGAAAAAAAAGTGAGAGACTTCACTCCTCGTCCACGAGTCTAAAATCTATGTCGGATAGATCCCCCGATGAGTCCCATTCATTACCCCATTTATCTGCTGAAATGTAATCTTCAGCAAACTCCTCATTCATCTCTAAATCATCATTTTTTGGGCCGCTCATAAAAACATCCTCGCTTTACTATACTCGAATCCCATAAAGCCTCTGTCAATACACAAAGGGGAGGCAACCAGAAATAAATACAACTACTATTGTGTATATCGGCCCAGACAGGAGAGACTTGATAAAGGGGATGTAAACTATAAAGTAAAAACTACTGCCGAGTCATATTTCTATGCCTCAACACTACAGGCAAAGCGATAATCTTTCGATGCACAGAACGCCAGCCATTCAGAAAAGAATTGATTCACACGCCGCTTTTCAATTGGGTAGCGTAGCTTGTTATTAGGGTAGGTGTAGATGCGAGCAAAACCCGTTTTGTTTTGATAGGTCAACACTTCAGCAACCCGTGCGTCATTATAGACCTTCACTTTCAGGTACATATCAGGAACAATTTCGTTATCATCAAGTGCATGAAGAAAAGCAATTGTTAAGGTGTATTTTCCGCGCTCTACTACATTCATCTGTAGATCCGGCAGACCTCTGGATGATGAAAGTATTACCGTATCAACACCCATATCAGGCACCAGCCGGGCTAATGCCTGGTAGTTCTCTTCGTACATCACCATTAATGGCTTTTTATCTGGTATTAACATCAATTTATACAACCACGCTTCAATATTTTATATATATCGACCACATCAAGAAACAGTTGATGCATTATTAAGGGCGCCTCTATTTACACCACTCTCGTTGTAAACGCTTTCGATTTAGAATCAACCACTGCAGTGCAATAATAGGACTGGCAGAGTTAATACGACCACTATTAAGCAGCAACACAGCCTCATCATAGGAGACTACACTCACTTTGATATCCTCCCCTTCATCAATAAGTCCATGCACACCGCCCACTCCAATGGTATCTACCTTGCCACAAAATAGCGCGGTTGACTCTGTCGTGCCACCAGGGCTCACAAGATAGTCACAGACATGCTCTAACTGCTCAATTTTGCAGCCAGCCTCTTCCGCCATCTCTCGATGTGCCACGCCTTCAGCACTCTCACCCTCATCAATAATTCCTGCCACAATTTCAACCAGCCAGGGATCGGCAGGAAAATCTAACGCACCGACTCGGAACTGCTCTATCAACACCACCTCATCACGTACTGGATCATACGGCAATACAGCAACGGCATGCCCCCGCTCAAAGATCTCTCGCGTTAAAATATCACTCCATTCGCCATCATATTTTCGATGCCTGAGGCGTAATCGGGCAATACTAAAAAAACCCTTATAACAGATCGTTTTCTCAATGATCTCAACGTTATCTACCGACACCTGACACCCCTCATTCAATCACTGCTATTATAAGACCTTTGCACGATACAATCGCGCCTGTATCGTGCAAAGAGTCTCATTATAACGACAAAATACCAGACCTCTTTCAAATTAAACGACTCACTATTGCCGGGAATGAACAGACAATCGCAAAACCACCTATGGCCCCTGTTATTCGTCCTACTGTTAGCCATTATTGCAGTTTTTTCACTAAAGGCTAAACAAGGTGAAACCAATAAACCGACATTCATTTTAGAGTGGAAAAGTGCAGCGTCTTTTATTGAGCCAAGACGCGCGTTAGCGTCAACCTCATACAATAACCATCTATATGTACTAGGTGGTATTGATGCCGGAAACCATTACGTTCGCACAGTGGAATACGCTAAAATTAGCACTGATGGTAGCCTCGGCAAATGGCAAAAGACAAGCCCACTAAATGAAGGCCGCTTTTACCTCGCAGCAGCAGCGAGCAATGGGTATCTGTTTGCAATTGGCGGAGCCAAAGGGGTATTAGGCGAAAATAACATCCCTGTTGCAACCGTAGAAAAGGCCAAAATCAACCCTGATGGCTCGCTTGGCAGATGGATGTTAACAGCTGATCTGACCACGCCACGGCGAGGCTTAACGGTCAATCAATACGGCAATCGTATTTATGCGCTTGGTGGATATAACGGCATTTTCCTTCATTCAATCGAACAGACAACGGTGAACAAAAATGGCCAGCTTAGCGAATGGACCCTCTCTCCTCAGCAATCAAAAATAGACCGCTACATTCATTCATCTGCCATCGCTGGTGAAAACCTGTACCTGCTCGCTGGCCATATGAAAAATGACCAAACAGTCAGTTACGGTGATGTTGAGTTAAGTCAGATAAGCGCTAGTGGGGCACTATCGCCCTGGCGCATTGAGAACACAACGCTACTGACGCCACGCTTTATCGCCTCTGCATTTTCACTGGGCAGTTATCTCTATATTTTGGCGGGACATAATGGCGCGAAAAGGCTGGGCAGCGTCGAATTTGCCGCCATCGATAAATCAGGGCATGTCGGGCGCTGGCAACTGACCGCGTCGCTAAAAACCGCTCGTAGCGGCACTGCAACAGTCATTCACAACCAAAGGGTCTACGTACTGGGTGGCATTAGCCAGAACAGGGTTCTCAATAGCGTGGAAACAGCAATTCAAATAGAAAATGGAAACCTGGGGAACTTCTCAGCGGTCATTCGTTAGCATGACTCATTCAACATCTAATCTTTTTCAGTGTTATGACCTGCACCTTCCTGTTGCTTTTGTTCCAGCGCCAATGCTTCCTCTTTTTCTTCTTCTTCTCGAAGCTTTCGATTTTTTTTATCATCTAATGTTAAAAAAACTAAAAATGCGACAACCACCAATACGATGGCAATCTGTATGTATATCGCTAACATCCTGACCCCTTGATTTTCATCCACTACGAACAATTTTAGTTACAAGGCACACGATACACCAGACCCTCACGCATTTCCTGGTATTTCTATCGATTTTTAATACCCGATCTATTTTAAGAGAGCTTTGCACGATACAATCACGAGTGAAAATCAAACAACCTCATTAACGCCCACTCTTAATCTGTTCGAAGGCTTTTCAGCCCAGGACAACAGCCCATCATGCTCACGTCGCCGTTGTTTACGGCGCTCGCGATTACAACGTGTATCAAGCAGTGGTAAGTTGTTTTCCTGACGACGCTCATGCTGGCGACGATCTCGTGATTCTGTTTTACGACGTTCATGCGCTATCACAGGGTGTGGAATCGCCTTACTGCCCGCCTGATCCCGGTCTCGATAGGCAACACTTTCCACTTCTTGCACTGATTCTGGCTTAGTCAGCAACAAGATCTTATTACGTTGCGTACCCACATCATCAGGGCGAACGTATTGAGGGTCGAACATTAGCATCAGGCAAATTCCACCATCACTTAGGGTGTTTAGATTATATCATGACCGACTTATCTGCAAAGCCTATAAAACCAGCATTAGTCCTTTTATTTCATGTGGATACCAATGACCCATCATCAAACTCAAGGAGCCTCGGCGATATACACCACTCGTTTTGGCGCCGGCAACCCTTCAACCGTAAGGGTTCTATCATCGGGGTCAAGAAAATCGGGGAGTGAATCAAAGGTCATCCAGTCGGTACTACGCTGCTCTTCAAGCGATGTCACCGCAATATCCACCAGACGAACATTCTTAAAGCCACAACGTATTAGCCACCCCTCCAGTGCCAGTGGCGACGGGATGAACCACACATTGCGCATTTTCGCGTAACGCCCCTGCGGTACTAATACCGTATCAACATCACCATCAACCATTAACGTCTCTAGCACCAATTCACCGCCAGGGCGTAACAACGAACGCAATTCATAAAGGTGATCAACCGGTGAACGACGGTGATACAGTACACCCATCGAAAAAATCGTATCAAAGCCATTTAGTTTCCGAGGTAAATGTTCAATACCCAGCGGTAACACATACACCGGTACATGAGGCATATACTGCTGCAGGGCCTGATACTGCATCACAAACAACATTGTTGGATCAATACCCGCGATTAACTCAGCCCCTTCACCCGCGATGCGCCAGGCGTGGTACCCATTACCACAGCCAACATCCAGCACATAACGCCCCTTTAGTGGTGAAATATGCTGTTGAAGCCGCGTCCATTTCCAGTCCGAGCGCCACTCGGTATCAATATCAATACCAAACACTGAATAGGGACCCTTTCGCCATGGGTGCATAATGCGCAGTTGACGCTCAATTTCTACCGCCGTCCCGGCGTCTATATCATCGCTCGTACCTATTCGCACACTGCCAGCAGAGAGATCGATCGATGAGGGGGTAATTGGGGGCAGCATGTCAACGACTGCCTGCCACCTGGCCAGATCACCATGCCCGCGCTCAAAGGTCGCAGCCACCGTCGCAGGTAACGTATCAAGCCATCGTTCAAGCGGCGAGCCAGCAAGCTGTTCATAAAGGCGTTGATAAACAGTCATTTCACTGCAATAAACGAGACAAAGTTAAGACACTGGAACCACTGGCGTACCTCATTAAAACCAACACCTCGTAAACGTGCCACATGCTGCTCACACGTATCTGGCACCAGCACGTTATCTAGTGCAGCACGCTTTTGGCTCACCTCTAACTCACTGTAGCCATTGCTACGCTTGAAGGCATGATGCATTTCAGTAAAAAACCCAGCCTCAATTTCATCACTAAAAGCCAATTTTTCTGACAATAACAACGCCCCGCCCGGTAGCATGCCAGCATAAATCTTCTCAATCATTGCCATGCGCTGAGAAGGCTCTATAAATTGCAACGTCAAATTCAAAACAACAATAGAGGCGCGTTCAATGGAGACATACTGAATATCAGCACAAGCAAATTCAACCGGCACATCAACCGCATCAGCACTCACGTATTGACGACAGCGTGACAACATCGCTGCAGAATTATCAATGGCAAACAGACGGCAATCTGGCTGCGTTAAACGACGACGCATCGATAACGTCACTGCCCCCAGTGAACAGCCTAGATCATAGAGCTGGCTACCCGGCTGTGCATATTGAGATGACAAGATCCCAGCCATATTAATCAGGGTGCTGTAACCGGGAACAGAGCGGTTAATCATATCAGGAAAAACATCAACCACCGTCTCATCAAAGCGAAAACTGACAATTTCATCGAGCGGCGCTGCATACAGCTGATCCGATCCCGGTTTCTTCATTTCAAACACACCTTCATATCAATACGAACAACATCATAAACCATAAAGCGTCATTATACCCTGAGCAACCAGGATCATGCCAAAGCCATACAAAAAACCAGTAATTGCCAGCGTAAATATTTACCACTACAAATATTTTCCAAAGTGACGATACAATCTAACTAAAGATTCGATTTATCGTATGTATAAAATTTAAGAGTAATTGTAAGATACCATTGAAAGGCATGGAGGCTGATTAATGAAACCATCACCACTGACTATCACAACGTGCTTTATTGCCATATTGCTCACGTGTGCTAGTGGCGGCGCCATCAGCGCACAATCTCTCAGCGCAAAAACATTTAGTGTTGGTATTGTCCCCCAGTTCGATTCACGTAAAATTCACAAAATTTGGCGTCCAATTCTAAAAGAACTAGAGAAATCAACCGGGTATAAATTCAGGCTACAAGGTGCGCCAACCATTCCAGCGTTTGAAAAAAAACTCAACGTCGGCTACTTTGATTTTGCTTACATGAATCCTTATCACGCACTACGTGCCAACAACCATCAAGGCTATATCCCATTAGTGCGCGATATTGAAAAACCTTTACAAGGTATCTTAGTGGTCAAAAAAGGAGGGCACGTTAATAAAATAGAAGAACTCGCAAATCAAACGGTAAGCTTTCCCGCCCCCAATGCACTAGGGGCATCCCTTATGATCCGCGCTGAGCTGGAAGATTTTTTTGAAATACAAGTGCAGCCTCAATATGTCAAAACACACAGCTCTGTCTATTTAAATGTTGTCCTTGGCATCACTAAGGCCGGTGGTGGGGTACAAAAAACACTCGATCAACAACCGTCTGAAGTACGTGATGCGCTACAGATATTGTATAAAACGCGTCATGTCGTACCACACCCTATCAGCGCACACCCTAGAGTCAGCTCAGAAGTGATTAAACAAGTCACTGAAACGTTACTCTCGCTAAGCAACACAACTCAAGGACTGAAAATGCTAAAAAAAATCCCCATCAAAAAAATTGGCCCTACCTCTCTAAAAGATTACACCTCGCTTAACAATCTGGGACTAGAAAGATTTTATCACGAATAGCCCAAACTTAAAGAATAACGACTCGATGGGTCTTCTAGGAAAATTACTGCTACCAATTTTAATTGGCGTTTTCGGCTTTGCCATTGTCATTCATTTCTATTGGGGAGAGAGCCTACAAAATGACAAGCAAGAAACAATCATAGCGCAAGAAATCAGGGTTCTTAAAACATTAGAGCCTGGCCTTATCCGCGCTCTACTGGCAGGTGACCTTGCCGCTTTACACAGTGGCCTTTCACACACTCATCGAACCCACAAAAACCGCTGGAAACAGGTGGTACTCAGCAACCAGAACGGGGTTCAAATTTATCCCATCAAAAAAACCACCCCATTAGGCAACAACAATTACATCACGCTGTCTCACCTATTGTTAGTAGATAATGAAAGTGTCGGCAACATCCAGTTAACCATTGATGTCACACAAGATCTTCAGATAGAAAAACAACGCATCTTTAACCTGGAATTAATCACACTCTTACTCTTTGCTGTGATTGGACTGGTGAGCGCCTTTTGGCAGAATGCGGTTATCCGAAAACCAATTTTACGACTTGAAAAGGCGGCAAGCCGGCTCGCTGACGGTGATTATAAAATTAAATTACCGCACAAAGGTAACGACGAGATATCTAATTTAACTGCCGCATTCAATACCATGGGGGAAGAGCTTTGGCGTACAACCGACAGCCTTCAGGAACTGGTTCAAACCTCACGCGCCAACGAAGTCCGTATTTCGACGGTACTTAACAACATCGCAGATGGCATCATCACCACCGATGAAACCGGTATTATTGAATCCTTTACACTGGCGGCAAGCAAAATCTTTGGTTACACAGAAGAAGAAGTGAAAGGGAAAAACATCACACTATTGATGCCTGTGACATATAAAAAAGCACATTCAGAGGGGCTACAACAGTATATCAAAAACAACAACAAAACTATTATCGACAATCGAGTTGAGGTTGAAGGACAACGAAAAAATGGAGATATTTTTCCGCTTGAGCTCTCCATCAATGAGATGAAGATTGGCAACCAGCGCCTTTTCAGCGGCATTGCGCGTGACATTACCAAACACAAGCGCACAGAAAAGCTTAAAAACGAATTTGTCTCCACCGTTAGCCACGAATTACGCACACCACTCACCTCGATCAGCGGCTCATTGAGGCTTATTATTGGTGGCGCTTTAGGTGACATCCCCTCTCAGGTCAAAGAGATGTTAATCATCGCCAATAACAACACAGACCGGTTATTACTGTTAATCAACGACATTCTGGATATGCAGAAAATCGAAGCGGGTAACATGACGTTTGTCCCCTGCATAATGGAAGTTGAGCCACTCATCAAACAGGCAGTTGAAGTGAATCAAGCTTATGCCGAACAATTCAGCATTAATTTAAAGATCATAAATAACCAGAAAAACATTCAAATCAATGCCGACTCAGCTCGCCTGATACAGGTACTGTACAACTTAATCTCAAATGCGGTTAAATTTTCACCTACGGGAAGCACTGTCGAACTTAATAGCATCGCCATGGATGGGCACATCAACATCAGCGTTATCGATCACGGCACAGGTATCCCAACCTCATTTCATAACAAACTATTTGAGAAGTTTACCCAGGCTGATTCCTCGAATACTCGTAAAACTGGCAGCACTGGACTGGGGCTATCCATCAGCAAGGCTATCATTGAAAAGCATGAAGGAGAAATAGGCTTCTCAACAGAAGAAGGGGCTGGAAGCTGTTTCTGGTTTAAATTACCGATCGTGCCACACAAAAAGAAAACGTAAGAAAAAAGGCGTTGCCAGTAGTGGCTATTGAATAGACCGCCACTGACAACACCTTCTTTACGCAGCTGTTACGCTGATTTTTTCCTCACCTTTTTCAAAGCTCAGCTCACCATCATTCACTAACGCTATCTCAACAATATCACCAGCCAGATACTTCCCAGCAAGAATCTCCTGCGCTAAGCGGTTTTCCAGCTTACTCTGAATTGCACGCTTCAGAGGCCGAGCACCATAGACAGGATCAAAACCCGCTTCACCCAATTTATCCAGTACCTGATCGCTCAACTGCAGGCCAATATCTCGTTCACGCAAACGCTCACGTAGATAATCAATCTGAATATCAGTAATTGCCCGTATCTGCGCCTGCGCCAACGGATGAAAGACCACCACATCATCGATACGGTTAATGAACTCAGGGCGAAAATGGCTACTGACACCCGCCATTACCGCCTCTTTCATTACCTCGTAATTCTCTTCACCAGCCATCTCCTGAATCACCTGCGAACCAAGGTTCGATGTCATCACAATCACAGTATTACGAAAATCAACGGTACGTCCATGGCCGTCGGTCAGACGTCCATCGTCCAGCACCTGTAACAAAATGTTAAAGACATCGGGATGCGCCTTCTCTACTTCATCGAGTAAAACGACCGAATAAGGTTTACGACGCACCGCCTCGGTCAGATAGCCACCCTCTTCGTAACCGACATAGCCGGGAGGCGCGCCAATCAAACGTGCCACTGAATGCTTTTCCATAAATTCAGACATATCAATGCGCACTAATGCTTCGTCAGTATCAAACAAAAATGATGCCAACGTTTTGCTCAGCTCAGTTTTACCGACACCTGTTGGCCCTAGAAACAGAAACGAACCGTTAGGTCGATTGGGATCAGAGAGCCCGGCGCGTGAACGACGAATCGCATCAGAGACCACCTTCACCGCCTCATCCTGACCAATCACACGTTGGTGTAACTCATCTTCCATGCGCAGCAGCTTTTCACGCTCGCCTTCTAACATCCGCGTCACCGGAATCCCAGTCCACTTTGAGACAATTTCTGCAATCTCTTCCTCCGTAACGTTATTACGCAGCAGCGTCATCTCCTGCATCTCGGCCTGCCCCGCCATATCCAGCTGTTTTTCCAGCTCAGGTATGCGCCCATACTGCAGCTCCGACATCCGTGCCAGATCGCCACCCCGTCGCGCCGTCTCCAGCTCATTACGCGCATGTTCAAGCTCTTCTTTAATCTTCTGCGTCCCCTGCAAGGCAGCCTTTTCTGCCTTCCACACCTCGTCTAAATCCGCAAATTCAAGCCCTAACCGGTTGATCTCATCATCCAGAATCGCGAGCCGTTTCTTTGAAGCCTCGTCACTCTCTTTACCCAGTGCTTCACGCTCAATCTTGAGCTGAATCAGACGCCGTTCAAGCCGATCCATCGATTCAGGTTTGGAATCGATTTCGATGCGAATACGGCTCGCCGCTTCGTCGATGAGATCAATCGCCTTATCCGGCATCTGACGATCCGTGATATAACGATGCGAAAGGGTGGCCGCCGAGACAATCGCCGGATCGGTAATTTCAACCCCGTGGTGCACCTCATACTTCTCTTTCAGGCCACGCAAAATCGCAATAGTGTCTTCCACACTAGGCTCATCGACCAACACCTTCTGAAAACGACGCTCCAATGCGGCATCTTTTTCAATATACTGACGATACTCATCTAACGTTGTCGCACCCACACAATGCAATTCACCTCGCGCCAATGCTGGCTTTAACATATTGCCAGCATCCATCGCCCCTTCCGCCTTACCGGCTCCAACCATGGTGTGTAACTCATCGATAAAGAGGATCACTGAACCTTCTTGCTTGGCAAGATCATTCAGTACGCCTTTCAAACGTTCTTCAAACTCACCGCGAAATTTTGCCCCCGCAATTAACGAACCCATGTCGAGCGACAAAAGGCGCTTACCCTTCAGCCCTTCTGGTACCTCGCCATTCACGATACGTTGCGCTAATCCCTCTACAATAGCTGTCTTTCCGACACCGGGTTCACCGATCAATACTGGGTTATTTTTGGTGCGACGCTGCAATACCTGAATGGTGCGACGAATCTCATCATCACGCCCAATCACAGGATCAAGCTTGCCCTGTTCTGCACGCTCAGTCAGATCAATGGTAAATTTCTCAAGTGCCTGACGCTGCTCTTCAGCATTAGGGTCATTAACGCTTTCACCACCTCGCAGCTCATCAATCGCCTTTTCTAATACCCCTTTCACCGCACCCGCATGACGAATCGCATTACCAAGCGCACCTTTATCCTCAACCGCAGCCAGCACAAACAGCTCGCTGGAAATAAATTGATCATCACGTTTTTGCGCCAGCTTATCGGTAATATTTAACAAACGCCCCAGATCATTCGAGATATGCAGATCACCATCAGCGCCCTCTACACTCGGCAGATGATCAAGTACATCACCCAATTGAGAACGCAATGCATTGACATTGATATCCGCACGGCTCAGGAGCGGGCGAACCGTGCCGCCCTGCTGATCGAGCAATGCAACCATCAAATGAGCCGGTTCAATAAATTGATGATCACGTCCAACCGCTAGACTCTGCGCGTCTGCTAGTGCCATCTGGAATTTACTGGTCAATCGATCCATTCTCATAGGGAGCCCTCGCTATCTTGATTATCTCAAACATACATCTGTTTATCTTAGGATACTACTGATATAAGGGCCTGAAATCAGATTTCAAGCAGACGAAATAAAACCATTTTACTCAAGTATAAAACATCCCTTTCATCGAACCTTCATCACAAAACTGCACCAAAACCATGTACAATTAACTGTGTTAATCACATTTTCATGTTGAGAAAAGCCGATATAAAACGGTTTGAAACTTCGCCCCGTAACACCGATACTGCAGCTCATCGTAAAAGCGCACCAAAAACAGCACCATCACAAAACATATATTAAGGCCTCATTGACAGCGCCCTGGGAATCGTTTTAATGGCAATACTCACACTACCGTCTGACATCAAAAAAACGGTTAAAGCCGCTCTAAAAGAAGATATAGGCAAAGGAGACATCACCGCCTCATTGATCCCACCGCAGACTATCGCGACCGCGACCGTCATCACACGTGAAACGGCGGTTCTATGTGGGCGCGAATGGTTTACCGAAACCATGCTGCAACTGAGCGATGGAATTTCCATCAGCTGGCAAGTGCAAGATGGCGACCGGGTCAATGAAAACCAGACACTCTGTACCATTCAGGGGCCAGCCCGGGCGATCCTCAGCGCAGAGCGTGTCGCGCTCAATTTTCTGCAACTACTTTCCGGCATTGCAACCGAGTCACGCCGCTACGCTGATCGTGTCAAAGGGCTCAAAACCGCCATCCGCGACACCCGTAAAACCATCCCCGGCCTGCGTCTGGCACAAAAATATGCGGTACGTTGCGGTGGCTGTGAAAACCATCGTATCGGGCTTTACGATGGTGTTTTGATCAAAGAAAATCATATCCTCGCCTGTGGTTCAATCACCAGGGCAGTTGAACAGATCCGAGCCAGCCATCCCAAAATGCAGATTGAAGTCGAGGTGGAAAACCTTGAAGAGTTCCATGAAGCACTTGCAGCAAAGGCCGATATGCTGCTGCTCGATAATTTTGATCGCGCCATGCTGCAACGCGCAGTGATTCTCAACAAGGGGCAGGCAAAACTGGAGGCCTCCGGTGGCGTCACCTTCAATGAGATCCGTGGCCTCGCTGAAAGCGGTATCGACTACATCGCGATCGGTACACTGACCAAAAACATTCAATCGATCGATCTCTCGATGCGCTTTACCACCAACACCTGATAAATACTGAATCGTAACTATTCAGCTCACCTCTGATTTGCCCGATTACGGTGTCAAAAATTCTCATTTACAGGTGTAAACTGCGAATTTCTTCCTTGTACTCGAACAAATCAGAGGCAATCTGACCAGCTACTATTTCATTTTTCATTATGCTAAATAGTTACACTGAATCAGGAGAAGCCTGATTAAAACGGCATAAATCTGCTAACATCTGGCGCATTGTCTATATACCAACCCAATATCAATCCAGGATTCAAATGCGCGCTTCAAAGTTCCTCTCCGTTACCCTTAAAGAGACCCCTGCTGATGCAGAGGTGATCAGCCACCAACTAATGCTGCGCGCGGGGATGATCCGCAAACTCGCTAGCGGCCTCTATAGCTGGCTACCATTTGGCCTACGCGTATTACGC
>UOFQ01000033.1_pt1 | contig 43466 bp, 45 predicted proteins | sample 1988961 | NCBI WGS metagenome assembly UOFQ01 (sample SAMEA4712195, study PRJEB27164) | hydrothermal vent metagenome | biome: marine basaltic hydrothermal vent biome; feature: marine hydrothermal vent; material: mineral | place: Pacific Ocean | collected 2011-06-14/2011-07-23 | depth 1719 m | reverse complement strand
GGGATTTGCCCGATTACGGCGTCAAAAATTCTCATTTACAGGTGTAAACTGCGAATTTTTTCCTTGTACTCGAGCAAATCAGCGGCAATCTGACCAGTGACTATTTCATTTGTCACTATGCTGAATAGTTACTGCTAATGTTAGTTTCGTTGTAGTGTTATTGCTGCTGGGATCTGGATTTCGACTGCCAGTGGGAGGTGATCGGAGAGGGTTTCATTGATGACTTCAACGCTGCGAATCTTGACTGATTGAGTAGTCAGGATATGGTCAATGTTGCGCACTGGTTTCCAGCTAGGGTAGGTGTTATTGATGGCGTTTGGACGAGAGAGGTTGGTATCACGTAGTAGCATCGCCATCTCTTCGCTGTTGGGCTGACAGTTCAAATCACCCATGACGACAACATGCTCAAATCGATTGACCAGGCCGCTGATAAAATTGAACTGATAGGTGCGGGCACTTTTATTGAGTGCAAGGTGAGCCATCAGGATGATTAATGGATTTTCAGGTGTACCGTAACGGGCTTCCATCACGCCGCGGCCGGGTAGCAGGCCGGGTAATTTGTGGGTAGTGACCTGGTAGGGTTTGTATTTACTCAGTAGGCCGTTGCTATGCTGAGCAAACTTGCCCAGATTGCGGTTAGTCTGTTTATGCCAGTGTGGAAAATTTGCCTTTTTAGCGAGGTATTCCACCTGGTTGATGAAAAAACTACGCATGCTGCCGCCGTCGGCCTCCTGCAGGGCGACGAGGTCGAACTGACTGATGACATCGGCGATGCGGTCGAGGTTATCGAAAGACTGTGAGTGAGGTAACAGGTGTTTCCAGCATTGTGTCACATAGTGATGCATGTGAGTGGATGCTATACCGACCTGAATGTTGAAGCTGAGCAGCTTAATACAGTGATCATCCACGTTTGTTATGGATGTCATTTGAGGGTTCTCAAGCGTGGATATTGGCTTCATTTCTTTAATATTAAGGTGGCTATTAAATTCATTTTATCTCCAGGTGATGGAGCGCAACGTGCCGCGCCATTAACTATTGATAATAGCGGCACGTTGCAAATTCAATAGAGCATAAATTTAATGTATCTACTCACCTCTTAGCCCTCCCCCTTTGAAAAAGGGGGGAGGCGTTACGAATTATCTTCTACTTTGATTAAGTGGTTAATGGCCTTAATTACACCCGGAAAGCCCTGCTTACCCATGCCAGTATCGATGCGGTATTTACCGTTGACAATCACGGTTGGAGTGCCTTGAATGCCATATTTTCGGGCGAATAGCTGGGCACGGCGAACCTTGCTGTTAACACTGAAAGAGTTAAAGGTTTTGCGAAAGTCATCGTTGCTAATGCCGTGTTCAGCAAAGAACTCCATCAGGCTTTTTTCGCTATTTAGGCGACGTTTTTCATTGTGGATGGCCTCAAAAAAAGGCATGTGAATCTCTTCCAGCTTGCCAAGGGCCTGTGCGGTAAAGAAGGCGCGCGCATGGGTTGCCCAATTTGCATTCAGGATAACCGGGAGGCGAATGAATTCAACATTGTCTGGTTGGGTTTTTAACCAGCGGTCAAGGTGCACCTGGAAACGATGGCAATGTGGGCAGCCGTACCAGAACATCTCAATGACTTCGATTTTACCGCTGCTTTTTATCGGCGGTTGCGGCGGTTGTACCAGTTGGTAGTTGACCCCCTCTGTCACTGGGCCTGCAGCATGTGCCGCGGGGATAAAGGCAATAAACAGGAGTGGGATCAGGCTTGCTAGCACGCTTTTCATCGGTGGCACCTCAGTCAATATCGGGAGTTTGTATTTGAAATTGTACGGTTATTATTTAGAGAGATTAGCTCTCAGTGACACCAAGACTATTCAAGTTTCGATTTATACGCAATAACCAGAGTGAATTTGTCGGTGTTTAATGATGAATGCGGTATCATACGTCACACTTTATAATAGAATTAAGATTTTTGCAGGAGATAGTTGATGACAACAAAACCTTTTGATTTGGCTCAGTTCCTCAATCAGCAGCATCTGTGTGAGTCGTTAACGATCAAGGAAGTCCAGACGTTACTCGATTACACCGAGCTAGTGGAATATAAAAAGGGTGATGTCATCACTGACATCGGTGAGGTCGGTGATGCGATCTATTTCGTGGTTTCGGGTGAAACCGCGCTGGTTTATGAAGAACGCGGCAGTGAGATGGAGATTGGCCGCATGTCTGAAGGTGAGCTGGTCGGTGAGATGTCCTTTTTTGATCGTCAGCCTCGTCTGTTACGGATGCGTGTTGCGACCGATAACACTCAGCTGATGAAATTGTCGCGCGTGATGTATGACCGTCTACGTATTGAACACTCTTACCTGGCGGTGGTCTTTCTGGAGCATGCGATCATCAGTCTTGATCACCTGGTACGCCGTGTGAGCAGCGATGAGATGAGCCTTAGTCGTTATGTCTATGGGCGCGGTGGTAAGCGTTAATCTTGCCCTGTTATCTCCAGCCATGTGTGAATTAAACGATGCCTGAGCCGAATCACCCTTATCGCCGTGCCACCTTTATGTTGAGTGTGGCGTCGCTTTCTCAGTTGCCAGATGACGAGGGGGCTGAGGTGGCGATTGTGGGGCGCTCCAATGCTGGCAAATCAAGTGCGATCAACACCATTACTGGGATTAACGCACTGGCACGTACCAGTAAAACGCCGGGGCGCACTCAGCAGATCAATTATTTTGAGATCGCTGATGAACGTCGTCTGGCGGACTTGCCGGGGTACGGTTACGCCAAGGTGCCGTTGAGCACCAAGCAGAAATGGATGAAGTTGATTGAAGATTATTTTCAGACCCGTCAGTCCTTAAAGGGGTTGATTATTGTGATGGATTGCCGCCGCCCGCTGCAGGAGCTCGATTGTCAGTTGCTGGCCTGGTGTTGTGAGGCAAAGATGCCGGTGCACCTGTTGCTGACCAAGGCGGATAAGTTGAGCCGTGGCGCAGCGGGCAATATGCTGCAAGAGGTGCGTCGAGATGTCGCGAAAAATTTTAATGCCGAGGGCGATCAAGAGATCTCGACGCAGCTTTTTTCATCATTGAAAAAGACGGGGGTTGATGAGGCGCATGCCTGTCTGGACGGTTGGCTGAAGCCTGGGTAGAAAATTGGGGATAAAAAAATCCCCGGTTATTTTAGAGAGAGGGAGGGAATAACCGGGGGTTAAAACTCATACCCAGCTTGGGGTAGCTGAGTAAGAGGGGGCCACTCAGGGAGGCTGAGTGGTTGTGTCCAAAGACACACTTGTAAAGTAAGACGGCCGATGTTTGAAAAAGTTCAGCTTTTTTTAAGTTTTTTTCGCAAAAATCTTAAAAAAGACCATTTTTCTTCAAAACTACGCTAATTTCGCTTTAATGCGCCTCATCCCAGTTGATTCCGTCACCGATGTCGACCACTAACGGGACTGCGAGTTTAGCCGCGCTCGTCATACAGCTACGAATACCATCTCTTGCGGCAATCAACTGCTCTTCGGCCACCTCAAAAACGAGTTCATCGTGTACCTGCATCACCATTGTCACATCGATCGAATCGTTTTCAAGCCATGCCGCAGTTTTTAGCATCGCTAGTTTGATGATATCAGCAGCGCTGCCCTGCATCGGCGCGTTGATTGCGGCGCGTTCTGCATACTGACGCCGTTGTGCATTGCGTGCGTTGATCTCAGGCAGATAGAGGCGACGTCCGAAGAGAGTCTCTACATAGCCGTCGGCCTTCGCCGTTTCACGCATGCGATCCATATAGGCGAGTACGCCGGGATAGCGTTCAAAATAGAGGTCGATATATGCCTGTGCCTCTTTGCGGCCCACGCCGAGCTGCTTGGCGAGGCCAAAGGCGGACATGCCATAGATCAGACCGAAGTTGATCGCCTTGGCGCGGCGGCGCTGTTCCGAGGTGACACTGATCGGCATTGTGTTGAAGATCTCGGCGGCGGTGGCGCTGTGGATATCGTCGCCGCGCTGAAAGGCGTCGAGCAGTCCGGCGTCGCTAGAGAGGTGTGCCATGATGCGCAGTTCAATCTGTGAATAATCGGCCGCGACGATGATTTTACCCTCGGGTGCGATAAAGGCCTGGCGGATGCGCCGACCTTCTTTGTTGCGGATCGGGATGTTTTGCAGATTGGGATTGCTGGATGAGAGCCGCCCGGTGGCGGTCACTGCCTGATGGTATGAGGTGTGAACACGGCCGGTTTTGGGGTGGATCTGTTTTGGCAGCTTATCGGTATAGGTCGATTTGAGTTTGCTCATGCCGCGGTGTTCGAGGATCAACTTCGGCAGCGGGTAGTCGAGCGCTAGCTCTTGCAGCACCTCTTCAGCCGTTGATGGCTGTCCCTTCGGGGTCTTCTTTATAATAGGTAGCTGCTGTTTCTCAAACAGAATCTCCTGAATCTGTTTGGGTGAGCTGAGGTTGAACGCCTGCTCGGCGACGCTAAAGGCCTCTTGTTCGATCTGCTGCATCCGCTCGCTTAGCTCTCCACTCTGAATATTGAGCATCTCGGCGTCGACTAGTACACCGTGGTATTCCATTTTGGCAAGGATCGGCAGTAGTGGCAGTTCAATGTCATTAAATAGTTTGCACAGCGCTTTGTTACCTTCGACCTGCGGCCATAGTTTTTGGTGCAGTTGCAGGGTGATATCGGCATCTTCGGCGGCGTAGGGCGACGCAGTCTCTAGCGGCACCTGATTAAAGGTGATCTGTTTTACCCCTTTGCCGGCGACATCTTCGTAGTGAGTGGTCTCCACACCCAGGTGGTTTTTCGCTAGTGAATCCATGTCGTGGCGCGAGGCGGTGCTGTTGAGAACGTATGATTCGAGCATCGTATCAAACGCAATACCACGTAGCTGGATGCCGTAATTGAGCAGCACATTGGCATCGTATTTGAGATTCTGACCGACCTTTTTATGTGCTTCATCTTCAAGTAGCGGGCGTAGTTGTTCGAGCACCGTGGTGCGATCGAGTTGCGCTGGGGCATCTTCATAGTCATGGGCAAGCGGCACGTAGGCGGCCGCACCCGCTTCGGTGGCAAATGAGACGCCGACAATTTCAGCTTCAATGTAATCGAGACTGGTGGTCTCAGTATCAAACGAAAACAATTCGGCGCTGTTTAGCTGAGCGATCCATTTATCAAGCGAGGCCTGGTCGAGGATGGTGTCGTAGTGGCGTTCAATTGGTGCGGCTGTTGCTGTTTCGTTCGCTGAGGATTGATCTGAAGAAGCGCCATGTTCAAGCTCATCGAGCCAGCGTTTGAACTCCAGTTGCTGAAACAGCTCGCGCAGTGCACCAATATTGGCTGGTTGCGCCTGTAGTGTCTCGGGTGTCTCGGTGAGCGGAACATCAAGTTTGATGGTGGTGAGCTGGCGCGAGAGTGGTAGCTGTGCCATGTTGGCGCGGAACTTTTCGCCAATCTTGCCCTTGATGGTCTCGGCCTGGTTAATGATCTCATCGAGCGAGCCATACTGGGTAAACCATTTAACGGCGGTCTTGGGGCCGACGCCGGGGATGCCGGGAATATTGTCCGAGGTGTCGCCGATCAGCGCGAGGTAATCGATGATCTGTTCTGGCGGCAAGCCGAATTTTTCGATGACACCAGCACGATCGAGTTTCTTGTTGTTCATAGTATTGATCAGCGTGATGTGCTTATTGACTAGCTGAGCCATATCTTTATCGCCGGTCGAGATCACACTATGGATCCCACTGGCGGCCGCTTGTTGCGCCAGTGTGCCGATGACATCATCGGCCTCAACCCCTGCTTCGACGATGCACGGCAGCCCCATGGCGCGCACCACGGCATGTAGTGGCTCGATCTGCGTGCGCAGTTCGTCCGGCATCGGAGGGCGGTTTGCTTTGTATTGATCAAACATATCGTCACGAAAGGTCTTGCCTTTGGCGTCAAATACGACTGCAACATAGTCAGGACTATATTCATCAACCAACGTGCGTAGCATATTGATCACGCCGTAAATCGCGCCAGTTGCCTGCCCGTGTGAGTTGGTCAGCGGTGGCATCGCATGGAAGGCCCGATAAAGGTAGGAGGAGCCGTCGATCAGTACTAGTAGTTTATCTGTGCTATTTTTAGTCATCGGTTCTTTGTGATTTTTTGAATTGGTCTTGAATTAATATTGGATTAATAATAGTTGGTTAATGCGCAGGGATGATCTGCTAATATGGGTCGAGTGGCCACCATTATAATGATTCCGTGCCGAAGATTTTGAACTGTTTGAGGTGTTGGATAGTCCACTGAAGGTGGTCGATGCGATATTTCAGCATTATGAGTAATGCGGATTTGAACCATCTGCCGAAGAGCGTGAGAGATTATTGGCGTTATGAAAAAACTGTTTCAACTATTGTTATGCCTGGCACTGTCTGTGGGTAGTGCCCCATTGATGCTGGCGGCGGAGCCTGACGACGAACCTGAGATTACGATAACGCGCAGCAAGACTGAAATCATAGAAGAGTACCGCGCCAATGGCAGGCTTTACATGATCAAGATCACCCCTAAGAAGGGTTTTGCTTATTATTTGGTAGATACCGACGGTGACGGTAGCCTGGACAGCCGCCAAAATGAGTTAGATGAAGGACTCTTGATTCCTCGTTGGACGCTTTTTAACTGGTGAAAAAGGAGGGAGATGTTTCACCAAAAATGTTCCATGATTGATGGTTGGTCATCAAAGAATCGATCTAACTGCTTGTCGTGATTGACAATTGGCAGTTTTCCACAGAATCTGTGGATAACTCTGTGGAAAGTTTGGGGTAAAAGGCTTGAAATCGTTATAACTCAAGGCCTCACGTTAGATTGTGTAGTTTTTAATCGATAGTGATAGTTCTTATAAAACAAGTGGTTAGCTATTTTTATGACTTTTCCATGTTAGGCCTGGTGTTTTAGTGAGCAAGATGAATAGGATTGTGTATAAGAATTTGTATTTTAGAAAAAAGCAAGCTGAAAAATCGACTTTATTTGGTTAAATGTGGATATCTTTAACGTTATTACGACAAAATGGCTTTGTGTGACTTCTCGGCCGTTAAAGATTGAGAGGGATTTGATTAAATCTATAGGTTTAAGGTGTTTAGGGGCATGGGTAATGGGTTTGTTAGTGTAAGAGATGGCGATGAAATTGTCTGTTGATTGGAAGGGATTGCCTGGCGCAGTTGCAAAGAGTGCTAATCCGGCGCAGTGGGTGACGGCTGTCAATGTCATCTTGGTGCTGTTATTGGCCTATAACGCCGCGGTGCTAAGTTGGCGCCTGATGCCGGCGGCTGAGAGAGAGGCGCTGCCGGCCGTGCAGGCTGTAAGCTCACTGCAAGCCGTCGTTTCGAGTGGTGGCTGGAATATTGCGCGCTGGAGTCTGTTTGGTAAAGAGAATCGGAATGCGCCAGTGGTGGTGCAAAAGGATATCCCCAAAACAACCCTTAATCTGACACTTCGTGGCGTTTTTGTTGCAGATGGTGGTGGTGGTGCCATTATTGCCGAAGCAAATGGTAAGGAGCGTTATTATGCTGTTAACTCTCGAATTTCAGGCGGGGTCGTTCTTTCTGAAGTACATCCGACCAAGGTTGTGTTGAAGCGTAATAATTCGCTGGAAATACTGGAGCTGCCTAAAGAGAGCATTAAGACGGCAAGTTCATCAACCCGGACGCGCAATAGATCTTCTAGAGCAGGTGCCCGCGCTGCACCGATGAGTCTTAAGCAATATCGCAACGACCTGATGAAAGAGCCGCAGCGTTTGACGGATGCGATTAAGATGAGCCCCAAAAGTGAAAGAGGCAAGTTTATCGGTTATGAGGTTAAACCGGGGCGTGACCGAGCGCTGTTTGATCGCGTTGGCCTGATGTCTGGCGATATTGTGACAGCAGTAAATGGTATTCAGCTTGATACCCCGGCAAAGGGGCTTAATGTTCTGCATAGCCTGCAGACAGCAAATAGCGTCACACTTGATATAAAAAGAAATGGCCGCTCTCAGTCATTTGACGTTAGTATTGATTAATATTAAGTTGCGCTGGATCAAATGGATAGACGTCAATTTTTAACATATAATGCCGTTAGTCTGTAGTATGGCATTGTAACGAAACAATAAAGTGAGATCTTTGCTCGAGCAGTGATTTTGTTCTCTGGCAAGGTCTCAAAGAGCAACAATACTCTAAACGATTTTAGAGATAGCGAGAAGAAGTTTGCAGTTGATAAAGTATTTTCACAGGGGATACCGTTGTATATGGAATGGGGCGCTTTGCACCGCATTGTTGATTGCATTCGCCTGTTTTTCAACCATTTCTGCGGCGAAAAATATTACGCTTAATCTTAAGGATGCAGATATCAGTGCGGTGATCAGCACGGTGTCTGAGGCGACCGGTAAAAATTTCATTGTTGATCCTCGGGTAAAGGGCAAAGTGACCATTATTTCCTCTCATCCAATGGCGAGCGAAGAGCTTTACAGTGTCTTTTTGTCGATCCTGGAGGTGCACGGATTTTCAGCCGTACCGAGTGGCAATGTGATTAAAATTTTGCCTGATGCGAGCGCGAAACAAAAAGCGATGCCGATCGCTGATGATGAGTCGCCGGGTGCTGGTGATCAGATCGTAACGCGCGTGATTGCCTTGCGGAATGTCTCCTCCTCTCAATTGGTGCCAATTCTGCGCCCGCTGGTGCCACAGCAAGGGCATCTTGCTGCCTACGTGCCTGCAAATATTCTGATCATCTCTGATCGAGCCGCTAACATTGCACGTTTGATGAATATCATTGGGCGTATCGATACCCCAAGCAATGATGAAATCGAGATTATCCAGCTAGAACATGCCTCGGCGGATGAAGTGGTGCGTATTATGACGTCGCTGGAGCAGAAGGGAAAAGGAAAGGGAAAGGGAATCGGCGCCTCTGCGGGGGGTGGTGGTGCGCCCATTTTGATTGCCGATGAGCGCACCAATAGTATTCTGGTGGGCGGAGGTAAATCTGGGCGTTTGAGAATTAAGGCGATTATTTCTCATCTGGATACACCGCTGGATAAGGGCGGTAATACACGCGTGGTTTACCTCAGGTATGCGCAGGCTGAAGATATGGTTAAGGTGCTAACCGGTGTCAGTAAGAGTGTTGAGAGGCAGGGCAAAGGGAAGGGCGCGGCGGCTGCAAACAAGGCGAAGGTCGATATTCAGGCTGATGAAGCGACCAATGCATTGGTGATTACTGCTCCCCCCGATATTTTTCGTTCGCTGGAATCGGTGATCAAACAGCTTGATATACGCCGCGCTCAGGTGTTGATTGAAACGGTGATCGCTGAAGTTTCTGAAAATCTTAGCAACGAACTGGGAGTGCAGTGGATTTTTGATGGTACCCCAGCTGGTGACCAGCCGGTCGGCGTGGTCAATTTTGGTGCCGGTGCTGGTGGTAGCATTGCAGAGATCGGTGCTGCAGTTGCGGCGGGCTTGCCACCAGCAATTGGTAATGGGGCAACCATTGGGCTGGGCAGGTTTAACTCTAGCACACTTAATTTTGCCGCGGTGTTAAGGGTGCTTAAGGGCGATGGCACCACCAATATCCTTTCAACGCCAACATTGGTGACGATGGATAACGAAGAGGCGGAAATTGTGATCGGGCAGACAGTGCCATTTATTACCGGTTCTTTCACTTCTCCCGGTGGCGGTGGCGCTACGCCAACAAACCCCTTTCAGACCATCAAGCGCGAAGATGTCGGGATAACGCTGAAAGTAAAACCGCAGATCAATGAGGGCGATGCTGTGAAGCTGGAGATCGAACAGACGATCGACAGTATTAGTTCGAGTGCCACCGGCGCGGTCGATCTGATTACCAATACGCGTTCGATCAAGACCAATGTGATTGTCGATGATGGGCAGATGATTGTGCTCGGTGGGTTGATTAATGATGAAGTGCGCGAATCGGTGCAAAAAGTGCCACTGCTGGGTGATATTCCGTTGCTGGGCTGGCTTTTTAGCCATAAGACTTCGAGCAAGGTTAAACAGAATTTAATGATGTTTTTACAGCCAACCATTATTCGTGATGCCGCATTAGCATCACGTCTGACGCACGGTAAATATAGTTATCAGCGGGCAAGGCAGCTAGAAGTGAGAGAGAAGGGGTTGTTGATGCTGCCAGGAGATGCATCGCCAGTAATGCCCACGATGCAGGAAGCGCTTGCATTGCCGCCGGCGTTTGATATGTCAGAGGTGTCGGGTGAAGAGAAAACCAGCCCTGTGCCGCAGGACAATAGCCGTGCCGTCGTTGAATGACCTAAATCAGTCGGTGGCTGAGGTGGCGCCATTAGACGTAGCAACAGAAGTGGCTGCTGATAATCATCCCGAAACTGCTGCTGTACAGCGCCCACCCTTCACTTTTGCAAAACGCCATGGCGTGTTGGTGAGTGAGATTGGTCACGACCATTCGCTGCTGCTGTGTCGTGAAAATGTCACTGCGCAGGCGCTGGCAGAGACGCGTCGTTTTCTCGGTATGCCGCTTAAAGTTGAAACGCTGATCGACGCGGAGGAATTTGATACCTTAATTCAAAAATCCTACGCCAGCGATGGCTCTAACTCAATGCAATCGATGGGGGATCTTGGCGATGAACTTGATCTCTCCAGCATTGCACAGGCGATGCCGGAGCCAGAAGATCTGCTGGAAACGCAGGACGACGCACCGATCATCCGTTTGATTAATGCCCTGCTGACCGAAGCGATTAAAGAGGGTGCTTCTGATATCCATATTGAGTCATATGAGAGTCGCATGGTAGTACGCTTCCGTGTCGATGGTGTCTTGCGTGAAGTACTCGAACCCGCACGTGTGATCGCACCGCTGCTGGTGTCACGCGTCAAGGTGATGGCCAAGCTCGATATCGCCGAGAAACGGTTGCCGCAGGATGGTCGTATCTCGCTACGTGTCGCTGGGCGCTCGGTTGATGTGCGTGTCTCGACGCTGCCGTCTGGCCACGGCGAGCGTGTCGTGCTACGACTGCTCGATAAACAGGCGGGCAGTCTTGACCTCGACCACCTCGGCATGGAACCGAGTGAGCGCGAGATCATGAACGGCATCATCCATAAGCCGCACGGTATTATCCTGGTGACCGGGCCTACCGGTTCCGGTAAAACCACCACGCTCTATGCAGTGCTATCGCGTCTTAATAATAAAGACCGCAACATCATGACGGTCGAAGACCCGATAGAATATTACCTTGATGGTGTCAGCCAGACGCAGGTGCAGATGAAAGTCGATATGTCATTTGCGCGTGGTCTACGTGCGATCCTACGGCAGGATCCGGATGTGGTAATGGTGGGTGAAATTCGTGATCTGGAGACCGCCGAGATTGCAGTGCAAGCAAGTCTGACCGGCCATCTGGTGCTGTCGACACTGCATACCAATACCGCGATCGGTTCGGTAACACGCCTGCGTGATATGGGGGTTGAGCCCTTTCTGATCTCTTCCAGTTTAATTGGTGTATTGGCACAACGACTGGTGCGTCGTCTCTGCCCCGATTGTAAACGCCCCTATCAGGCTGGTAAAAAAGATTGTGAGCGTCTGGGTGTTTCTGAACAGACAGCGCCGACCCTTTATGCGCCGGATGGTTGTAAAAAATGTAACTTCAACGGCTACAAAGGGCGTATGGGGATCTTTGAATTGGTCGATGTCGATGAGACCATCCGTGCCATGATTCATGATGGTACAGCGGAGCATCAGCTTGAACAGCATGCGCGCTCCAAAACTAGCAGCATCTTTCAGGACGGGGTGCGTCGTGTGCTTTCCGGTGATACCTCGCTCGAAGAGGTGTTGCGCGTTACCTATGAAGAGTAGGTGCGAATAGCTCGTGGGTGCTTTTGAATACAAAGCGCTTGATAGTGGCGGCCGTGAACGCAAAGGGGTGCTCGAAGGCGATACCGCGCGCCAGGTGCGCCAACAACTGCGTGATCAGGGGATGGCGCCACTTGATGTGGTCGAAGTGGCACAGCGAGAAAAGCGCTCGGACGGGCGCCCTGCTTCATTTCAACGGGGTGTTAACGCCACTGACCTTGCGCTCATTACCCGCCAGCTCTCGACGCTGGTTCAATCTGGCCTGCCAATCGAAGAAGCACTGCGCGCAGTCTCACAGCAGTGCGAAAAGCCACGTCTCAAAAGTATGCTGGTCGGAGTGCGCTCCAGGGTAATGGAAGGCCATACGTTAGCGACGGCGCTGGGTGATTTTCCACATGTCTTTACCGATCTCTATCGCGCCACGGTGGCCGCGGGTGAGCAGTCGGGCCATCTTGACGTGGTGCTGGATCGGCTGGCCGACTACACCGAGACGCGCCAGCAGATGCGCCAGGAGATAATGCAGGCATTGATTTATCCGGTGGTGCTGGTGGTGGTATCGATTGCGGTGGTGAGTTTGTTACTTGCATTTGTGGTGCCAGAAGTGGTCAAGGTGTTTGATGATATGGGGCAGGAGCTACCGACCTTAACGGTGGTCATGATTGCCATGAGTGATTTTATTCGTGAGTCTGGCCTGCTGCTATTGGGCGTGATAGTGGTGTTGTTTATTGCGATGAAGGCGGTTTTGCGCAAACCGGGGCCAAAGCGTTGGTCTCATCATCTACAGCTGAAGATACCGCTGATCTCTAAACTGGTTCGCGGCGCCAATGCGGCACGTTTTGCACGCACGCTTAGTATTTTGAGTCAGAGTGGTGTGCCGGTGCTGGAGGCGTTACGCATTGCGGAGCAGGTCGTTTCGAATATTCCGATGCGTAGTGCGGTGGAGACGGCGGCAAAACATGTGAGTGAAGGTGCTAGTATGCACAAGGCGCTAGAAAAGAGTGGTTATTTTCCACCGATGACCATACATCTCATTGCAAGTGGAGAAAGCAGCGGTAAACTTGATGAGATGCTGGCGCGCGCAGCCGATAGTCAGGAGCTGGAACTCAATGCTGTCATGAAGATAGTGATGGGTGTGTTTGGCCCGATAATAATTCTGGTGATGGGTGGTGCTGTCATGCTGATCATTCTCGCAATCTTGTTGCCAATCTTTAACATGAATGAGTTAATGATTTAGTGACTACTCAGCTAACCCATGAAATCCACCAGTTCAGCGTTAAAAAATGATCATTTACACGTGTAAACTCACATTTTTCGCCTTGAACTGGCAGATTTCATGGGCGACCTGAGCAGTCACATGATTTAATATTGCAGTGGTTTTGAACCCAATTAAAGAAAGAGAGACAGGAAGGTTTAAATGAAAATATCAAGATACAACCAGCGCAAGGCAGCCCGTGGTTTTACCCTAATTGAAGTACTGGTGGTGATTGTTATCCTCGGTATCCTCGCGTCGTTTGTGGTGCCTAATATTATGGATAAGCCGGGGCAGGCGAAGATCACCAAGGCCAAGTCCGATGTGCGTGCGATTGAAAGCGCGTTGAATATGTACAAGCTTGCAAACCATGATTATCCCGGTACCGATGAAGGACTGGAGGCGCTGGTTGGTAATGAGTTACCACGTCTGCCGACAGACCCGTGGGATAACGCCTATTTCTATCTTAACCCAGGACAAAATGGCGTGATTGATATCTATTCACTGGGGCGTGATGGCGCGCAGGGTGGTGAAGGTGAAGATGCAGATATTGGTAACTGGAACCTCAGCGGCGAGTAAGCCTAACGCTCACTCATGAATAAGTTACCCGCATTCAGCTGCAGTCGCCGACGCGCTGCGGGTTTTACCTTGATCGAGCTGATGGTGGTGGCGTTGATCATCGGCATCACCCTCACCTATGTGGTGGTGGGGTTTGATCGTGATGTGGATGATGAGGTTCAGACCGAGGCGCAACGCCTTGCTGCGTTAGTGACATTGGCGGCACAGGAGTCGGTGCTGCACTCCAGAGAGCATGCGCTGGAGTTTGGTCACGATCGTTACCGGTTTCTCGTATTAACTAATACCGGCCAGTGGCAGGCGCCAGCGGACGATGAGATGTTGCGCGAACGGGAATTGCCCGAGGGTATTTATCTAGAGCTTTATCTTGAGGGCGATGAGTTTGCATTTGAGGATGAGGTTGAGGCCTCATCCGAGGGTGAAGAGGAAGAAGTGCAATCGATTGGACCACGGGTCTATCTGTTGTCGAGCGGTGAGATGAGCCCTTTTGAAGCAGAACTGCGCCATGAAGATGGTGAAGTACGCTTTGTGGTAAAGGCAGGGATTACCGGCAAGGTTGAGATAGAGCAGCAGTGATGAGCGCCCGCCACTATCCATTGCGATTAAAATACGCGCGCGGTTTCACGCTATTAGAGGTGATGGTAGCGCTGGCGGTGATCGCGATTGGCCTCGGCGCGGTGATTACCGAGGCGAGCCGCAATATCAGTAACGCCACATTGCTGGAAGCTAAAACTCTGGCGCATTGGGTTGCGACCAATAAAGTGGTTGAGATGCAGGTGAGCCAGGCATGGCCGAGTGCCGGTGAAGAGTCGGGAGATGTCGAGATGGCTGGGCGTGACTGGTACTTAACGGTGATCATTATCGATACCCCGGATGAGCGTGTTAAACGGATGGATGTGGAAGTGCGTACCGATGCGGGTAGTGAAAGGTCAATCGTGAAGGTGATTTCGTATCTGGGCAAACCGACATGATTTGCCGACGCAGCGCAGGTTTTACCCTGATAGAGCTACTGGTCGCGATGTCGATCTTTGCGGTGGTGGCGGTGATGGCCTATGGCGGTCTTGATTCAGTGCTTAAGATGCGCAAGCAAGGCGATGAACATTCTGTAAAACTGGCCGCATTGCAGACCTCCTTTGCGATTCTTGAGCGCGATATTGAGCAGGCGGTGAATCGTTCGATTCGTGATGACTTTGGTGATAACAAGCCACCGATGGAGGGGGATGATGAAGCGTTGGAGTTTACCCGCACCGGGCGGCGTAACCCCGGTGGTTTTAGTCGCAGTAATCTACAGCGTATCGTCTATGGTATTGAGGATGAACAGTTGATGCGTGCAAGCTGGCTGGTGCTGGACCGTGCGCAGGATAGTGCTTCGGCCTCCGGGCCTCTGTTTGAAGAGGTTGAATCCATAAAATTTAGCTACCTCGATGATCAATTAGAGTGGCAAAGTGGATGGCCAGTGCGAAATCTATCGCAGGCAACTGCCCCGCCGCCAGGGTTACCCAGGGCGATTGAATTGATTATCGAAAGTGAGCAGTGGGGTGAAATTCGGCGGGTATTTCGTGTGGCGGGAGTTGCACCTATCCCTCCGGCCGCCAGTGGTTCAGGTGGTGGTCCGTGATAATGCGAAAAACAAACCAATCTGGTGCGGCGTTGATCACCGCGATCTTAATCACCGCGATTGCGACGATTGCGGCGGTGTCGATGGCGTCACGTCAGCATCTTGATATTCGGCGTACCACCAACGTGATCGAATCTTCGCAGGCCTATCTGTTTGCATTAGGTGCCGAGGAGTGGGGCAAACAGATGCTGGTACGAGATCGGCAGCAGAACCAGGTAGATCACCTGGCGGAGGATTGGGCGACGATGTTGCCACCGATTGATGTCGAAGGTGGCCGTATTGCGGGACAGATTAAAGATCTACAGGGGCGTTTTAATCTGAATAATTTAGTGACAGACCTGCCCTCGAACCCGCAAGGAAATCAGCCCGCCAGTCAGCAGCCAAGCCAGCTTGATGTCGATCGCTTTCAACGTCTGTTACGTCATCTTAATCTTGATGATGAGCTGGTCTATGCAATCATTGACTGGATTGATAAGGATGAGAACGTCAGTATCCCAGGCGGCGCAGAGGATTTCACATATTTGAGGTTTGACCCACCCTACCGCACCCCAAATGCAATGATGGCAAGTGTTAGTGAGCTATTGCTGATTAATGGGATTACCCGCGATATCTACGCTATATTAGAGCCATATGTTACGGTGCTGCCTGAATATACCGCTATCAATGTCAATACTGCGAGTGTTGAAATATTAACGGCACTATCGAGTGACTGGCTGGCAGGAGATGTTGATCAATTGATTGATCAGCGCACACCCGATGGTTTTCAATCTGTGGCTAGTTTTTTGGCTAGTGCAACAGCTACAGGGAAAATCAGCGGTACTGAAGGTCTCAGTGTGCAGACAAATTACTTTATAATAAACGCTGGGTCTGAATTTGGGCGAGGCCGCACAAGCCTGTATAGTTTGGTGGTGAGAGATGATAACGGGAAAGTGGAAGTAGCCATGCGCGCACAGGGTGTCTATTAATGCAGTCAAAGCTTTATATTCGACTGACGAGTGACAGTGCAGCAGCGCTGCGGACACTGCTTGTGACGGAAGATGGCACACATGCCGCGTCGCAGGAGACGGCATTAAGCGAGCTGGCTGTATTGGCGAGTGGCTGTCGCGTGATTGTGATTGTGCCCGCGATCGAGTTATCGCTGATGTCGGCTGCAGTACCGAGCCGTAATCGCCAGCGCATTCTGAGCGCGGTGCCTTATATTCTTGAAGATCAACTGGCGAGTGATGTTGAGCAGCTCCATTTTGTGATCGGCTCGCCCGATGCAAATGGGCAGGTGGCAACCGCAGTGGTCGAACATCAGACGATGGTACGGTGGCTTGAGTTGCTACGCACTAATGGCGTTGAGCCACATATGATTGTCGCCGATCTCTGTTGCCTGCCTGTTTCTGAGACACCGCAGTGGACGTTATTGTTAGAGGATAACAGCGCGTTGCTGAGCACAGGCTATAACCGGGGTTTTGCGGTGGATCGCGATAATCTGATGTTGATGCTGCGCAGTATGCTGCAGGCGTGTGAACAAGCGGCGGATGCGCCCGAACAGTTACGTCTGGTGAGCAGTACTGGATCGGCTGATGACCTGGCACTGGCTGCACAGCTGAGTGAGTTCGATCTTGTGGTCAGCCGTGAAGATGAAGCTGCCGATGCGCTGGCCCTGTTTGCGCAGGGGTTAGATGAAAAGCAGACATTGAATCTACTACAGGGACAATATAGCCGCCGAGACCAGATGGGCAAACTATTACGCCCATGGCGTGCTGCAGCCGCAATGCTGGTAGTGTTGGTACTTTTTTCGGGCGGTATGACCGTGGTTGATTATTTTGAGTTGCGTGGCGAGCAGACGGCACTGAAAAAACATATTGAACAGACCTATCTTGCATCCTGCCCCGGCGCAAAGCGGATTGTGAACGCAAAGGCTCAGATGACACAGTGCCTTAAAAAACTACGCGGTGGTGGTGAGTCCAGTGATGATGGGCTATTAGTGATGTTGTCATCAGTAGGCGATGCGCTGAAAGCAGCCGGTGGGCTACAGTTGCAACGGATAAGCTATCGCAATGGGAAGCTCGACATGGCACTAGCGATTGCCGATATTCAGGTGCTTGACCAGTTGAAGCAGCGGATGATGAAAGATGCTGGCCTGCAGGTAGAAATTCTTTCTGCGACTTCGCGCGATAATCGTGTTGAAGCGCGTCTGCAACTAAAAGGTAAAGGGGCATGAAGGCGTGGTTCGCTACACTGAGCCCTCGTGAACGCATCATTGTCGCGGCTGGTGGCGGCCTGTTAATTATGGCGTTGTTGGTCGGTAGTTGGCTCTCATTTGTGGATGATGTAGAACGCATGCGCGAGGTGGTGAGTGAACAGCGTGTGGTGAGTCAATGGATGGAATCAGCGGCGCAAGAAGTGCTGATACTGCGTAAAGGTGGTAACCAGAAGCATGTTGTGAATAGCGGTGCATCGCTCTTGTCACGGGTAGATCAAACGGCCAGGCGCAGTGGGTTGGGTAGTGCGATGACAAGGGTAGAACCGGATGGCAGTGACAAGGTGCGAATTCGTCTTGAACGGGTTAACTTCGATAAAATGATGCGCTGGCTAGAAGAGTTGCAAACAAAACATGCGGTATCGATTGATAGCATCACCGTAGACCAGCATCAGGAAAATGGCATGGCCAATGTGCGTCTTTCATTAAAAGGTGCCGGATGAAGAAAAAGAAGATTGCGTTATACAGTGCGTTAGCACTGGTTAGCTACCTGATGTTTGTCGCGGTACAAACCCCGGCTGACCACCTCTATGGGCTGGTTAAAGATAAACTACTTGCGGTAAAGCTTTATCAACTTGATGGCTCTATATGGCAGGGGCGCAGTGCCCTGGTTACGATTGGGCCACGTGCAGAGAGGCTGGAATCACTGAAGTGGGAATTACAGCCCGCAGCGCTATTTCTTGGGCGCGCGCAGGCTGAGGTAAGCTTTAAATATGATGAGCGTAATGTGGTTGCCACCGTGGGCCGAGACCTTGGTGGTTATTTTTTAAAGGATTTAAACGCCAGCCTCGCCGCTGCTACCGTCGAAAGATTTGCTGCGCAGCTCGCTATAGGGCTCAAAGGTCTTTTTAAGATTGAATTAGATACGCTTTCTCTGGCGGCTGGGCAGTTGAGTAATGTTGAAGGAAAACTGACCTGGCGTGATGCTGGCATCGACTTGAACAACACCTCTTTCGGTGATTTTGAAGCGATATTGAATACGGTGGATGGCACCATCAATGGTGTGATACGTGACCTTGATGGGCCGATGAAAGTGAATGGCACATTAATTTTACAGCCAACAGGTGAATATGTCTTTGCGGGTACAATAGAGCTGCGTGATAAAAATCGCAATGACCTGCGTCAGGGGCTACGCTTTATCGGCGAGCCAAATCCGCAAGGGATCTACACCATTAAGTACCAGGGTCAGTTACCCATGAGTCGTTTGGCTGCGACTTCAGGTTAAAGTGTTTCATGGCAATAGAGAATAAAAGTGGACTGGCGCGGCTAGTTCGGTTGGCCAGGGGCATCGAGTGTTTTGCTGAGTGGAGTGGGCGCTGCGTCTCCTGGTTAACGTTGGCGTTGGTGCTGCTGGTCAGTTATGACGTGACGATGCGCTATCTTTTTCAGGATGGCTCGGTCGCACTGCAGGAGCTTGAGTGGCATATCTTTGCGCTGATCTTTCTATTGGGCGCGGCCTATACCTTAAAGCATGATGAGCATGTGCGGGTTGATCTAATCTATCACGCACGCTGGATGAGTGAGCGCCGCCGCGCCTGGGTCGATCTATTCGGTACGCTCTTTTTTCTACTGCCATTTTGCATCTTGATCATTGTTAGCGCATGGCCGTTTGTCGAAAACTCATATGAGTTGAATGAACATTCACCTGACCCCGGTGGCCTGCCTTATCGTTACCTCATCAAAATGATGATCCCGCTCTGCTTTGTATTGTTAGCGGTGCAGGGAGTTGCAATCATCATTCGTAGCGCACAGAAAATTACCGCAGGCAAAGCGGGAGCGAATGTTGTCACTCATAAAACGTCGCAGGAGCAAGACCTCTGATGGAGATGGAAGTCTGGGCGTTGATTATGTTCGGCGTCGTGATTGCTGCTCTGATGATTGGTTTTCCGGTCGCCTTTACCCTGGGCGCGGTATCGATGGTATTTGGTGGCATCTTTCTTGGTTTTGGATTTTTCGAGCTACTACCGATGCGCATCTGGGGGGTGATGACCAACTTCACTTTGCTTGCCGTACCGCTATTTATCTTTATGGGGATCATGCTGGAGAAGTCCGGTATTGCCGAAGAGTTGCTGGAGACAATGGGGATGTTATTTGGCCGTGTGCGTGGCGGCCTTGCCGTATCGATTGTGATTGTCGGTGCGTTGCTTGCAGCCACCACCGGGGTGGTCGGCGCAACTGTGGTGGCGATGGGTGTGATCGCACTGCCTGCGCTCTTGAAGCATGGTTACCGTACCGAACTTGCCACCGGTACCATTGCAGCCTCCGGCACCCTGGGGCAGATCATTCCACCTAGTATTGTATTGATCTTGTTGGCGGATGTTATTGGTGTTCCGGTCGGCCAACTCTTTGCCGGTGCCGTGGTACCAGGCTTTTTATTGATCACCTTGTTTATTGTCTTTATCATGATTGTGGCGTGGCGTAAGCCGGAATACGCCCCCGCGATCGATGTAAAAAAGCTACAGGCCGAGCGTGGTGATAGCAGCCTATGGATAGCAGTGGTCACCAGCCTGTTACCACCATTATTATTAGTGGTGGCGGTGTTGGGCTCGATCTTCTTTGGGATTGCATCGCCCACTGAATCCGCGGCGATTGGTGCGTTGGGGGCGATGATATTAGCGATCCTGCGCCGCCGTCTGACGATGCCTAATCTGCAAGGTACCATGCGCCAAACCACACGCATGACCAGTATGGTATTTTTGATTCTGATCGGAGCCACCACTTTTGGATTAGTCTTCCGTGGCATGGGTGGTGATATGTTGGTCGAAGACCTCATGATGGAGCTACCCGGCGGGGTGTGGGGCTTTCTATTGGTCAGCATGTTGGTTGTCTTTATACTGGGTTTCTTTTTAGATTTTATCGAAATTTGTTTTGTGGTGGTGCCGATCATTGCACCGATTGCGATCATGATGGATATCGATCCCGTATGGTTTGCAATCCTGATAGCGATAAACCTACAGACCTCATTTCTCACCCCACCGTTTGGCTTTTCGCTCTTTTATCTTAAAGCGGTGGCTCCGCCGACGGTGAAGATCACGCAGATCTACCGAGGGGTCGTGCCGTTTATCATCATTCAATTGTCAGTGTTAGGTTTGTTGATCGCCTTCCCGGATGTTGTAACATGGTTGCCTCAACTAATGGATGAGATGCAAGGGTTTGGTTAGCGACCTTTGTCTATTTTAAATGGATGATAATCAGGAGTAGCATTTTATGACGACTGAAGAAAAAAAAGACAAGCCAGTGACGCAAGCAGACCGCCTTGTTTTTAACGGCCTAAAAGGGGCATTGATTGTCACCGTCTTTTTATTCACCCCGCTATTATCGATGCTGCTTAATGTGACTGGCATGAGTTCGATTGCACCGCTCATGAACGCCTTAATGTTTCCATTACTATTTATCTGTTTTGGTGCGATGGCTTATGGTATGTGGCAAAAAAAAATGAAGGAGATACAAGATAAACATGACTCGGATGATTAGTGGCTAATACTGCCCACTTAAATGGATAATCGACAACCCTGTTATGAAAGCGACCGAATGCTGTTTCGGCGCCAGTATCATCAGTATACCAAAAATAGATCTATTTGTTTTTTCCAGGTAAATTTGTGAATTGTGACTGAGTACAAAGAAACGACCGCATGTTTAAAACTATTATTTCGTTGATCTGTTATTCGATGAAGGAAAATTTATTCCTTTATTGAATGTTTCAGATACAGTGTGGTTTTCTGTTTAAGGGCTATTGTTAATGAAATTTTTTTTAGTGATGATGTTATTTCTTGGGTTTCCCCTGCATGCCAGTGCAGAAGCGGAGAAAAACACGAATGGCTTTGATACTGATAAACTCTATTTCGGTGGTGGCTTGTCAGAAAATGATTCTAATGGGCCAAATGCAACCGGCATTCAGATTTTTGTTGGTTATCCGCTTACCATAAAACTTGGAAGTGGCACATTTGCATTAGAAGGTGGCTACATGAATAGCGGTAGTTTCGAGCGCTCGGTAGCTGTCCCTCCATTTGGCTCTGTGGTTTCAAGTTCCACAGCAACGGGTTTGTGGGGTACTGTCGCTGGCAGCTGGAATATTGCCGACAGAACGAGCTTTGTTGGACGTCTTGGACTGGATATAGGTGATGATGATGGTCTGATGTATGGTGCTGGTATTGGTTACGATTTGATTGAACGACTCACTATCCGTGGTGAATATATCATGCGTGACAATATTGACTCGTTGCAATTTAACTTTGTGTTTCGTTAAACCTCAGAATTTTTGATGCATGAATTAATAGAGGTACCCTTTAGTGCATTGAACCAGAGAGGATTCTCATAATTGCTTTTATCGTTACTCCGTAGCGCCATCATTCATAAATTTAAGTATTGGTACCCAATACTCCTTTGAATAGGCACTTTGTAGGTCATTGTGGCCAGCCCCCTCAATCTTAATTAATCTCTTCTCTGTTTTTGCGCGGTTGAATATTGCCTCCCCCATTGAAAAGGGAACAATGCGATCCTTAGTACCGTGAATCACTAGCAGTGGTGAGTCAAGGTTATCTATTTTTGTCAAATTATCAAATGCATTACCTGAAAATGCAGAAACCAATCCTAACCCGCTTGCTTCAGCTTGTTCTTTTCCGTTAGACAGCGGCGTAACGAGAATTAGTCCATGTAGTTTTTTATGCTGCGCGAGATCAGTCGCTACGGTAGAGCCGATTGAGCGCCCGAGAATGGTGATATTTTCTGCTGAAAAACCAAGCTGTTCAATCGCATATTGATAGACCGCTTTGCCATCCAGGTAAATGCCTGCTTCGGAAGGGCTACCCTCACTTTTTCCGTAACCTCGATAACTGACGCCGATAATATTGAAGCCAGATTTCTGGAGGTGAAGAAGGTCAGGTATTCGATGATAAATATTACCTGCATTGCCATGGAAATAGATTAGCAGTTTTTCAGACCCTGGCGAGAGCAGGTAAAGTGAGGTGGTCTTCACCTTGTCTTCCGTAGTGATCGTAATTTCTTCTACATCGGCGGGCAGGTTTTCTGTCGCAATGACATTACCCTTATCTGGATGAAAGGAAAAATAATTTACAATGGGTTTACATCCAGCTGATATGAATGAGAACAAAATTAAAACTAGCCATGTGCTGTACGGTCTTATCATTTTTTATGATGCCATCGTCGTAATGTCTGCTGAGTATAAGTGATGCCATAAAATTTAGCATCTTGCGATCGGTACCGTTAATGGCATTAGTTTGAACCTGACGATTAATAGCCCTGGATAAAAACGCCCAGACCATTTTTTTGATAATGACAATAGAGGTGCCCAATAGCCAGGCGGTCATTGACCTCCTTCGCTGTTTTTACCTAATCGACATAAGGCCCATACTGAATAATGGGTTCGCCGTGAGGTGCGCCATAAGCCAACATCACACGCGCCGCTTGTTCAGCACCAATCACCACTTCATCTTCGTCATCAAAGAAGGCACTTTCGCCAGGGCGATATGGTTGCTGGTTAATCGTCACATCGCCATCCGCAACATAAATAAAACCACGCATACCATCTGCAACCGGTTCAATATGTGAGCTATCGGCAGACAATTCTATATCCAGATAGCGTATCGCTGTCTTGATCTTCAGTGGTGAATCATCACCGACCAGCACCTTTATTTTTACACCGTCTTTTTCATGCACAGAAAATTCCTGAGCATCAACCTGCTGGTATTCAGGCTCAACCTGCTTTAAACGCCCCGGGAGATTGATCCAGCATTGAATGCCACGCGTTGGTGATTCCTCGTTTGGCATTTCAGAATGTACGATGCCTTTACCAGCGGTGAAACGTTGCGCACCGCCACTGGTTACCGTTGAACTGTTACCCAGGTTGTCAGTATGTTTGATTGATCCACTATAAAGATAGGTAATCGCCTCAAAGCCCCGATGTGGGTGATTTGGAAAACCATTACCTGGGGTGATGGTAAAGTCATCCCATAATACAAATGGATCGTAATTACGAAATCCAGCAATTGGCATTAAGCGTTTAACATTAACACCATCACCTTCTTTCATCTCTAGTGCTCTGTGCTGATTAATCATCCTATCCTCTAAAAGGACTCCCTAAGTAAGTTATGATTGTTTTATACTGGCTGAAATCGTCCCAGTTTTCTTCGATGATTGCGGTAATAGAACCACTATTACAGCTCGCTTCAAAACAAATGGGAACAATTTCTTCTCAGCCTAAATTCAACCAGACTTATTCAGAGATCCCTTAGTTAAATACACGCCTATCTATTATGACTACCATCGCACATTGGGGCGTTACCTGTCTCGCCACAACCACAGACGCTCAGTGTTTCATCTTTCTGCGCGGTATAGCTTAGCGGTTCGCCTGTTGGGTGGGCACTGTGAGACCCATCGCAATAAGGTGGATTTTTACTATGACCACATTGACAGATATGGACAGCTTCATCTTCCTTCACCTTCACCATGTACGGAACACCTTTGTCATACATACTCATTGTTAAGCTCCTTTTTTTAAAATCAATTGCGATTATGAGGGGCATTAAAGTCTTGCAGCGGCCCCACTGGTACAACCCGTGTTGGATTAATCATATCGTGACTATAATAGTAGTGCTGCTTAATGTGGGTCATGCTCACTGTTTTTGCAATACCCGTTTGCTGATAAAGTTCTCTTAAATAATTACTTAGATTCGGATAATCAGCAATGCGTTGTCTATTACATTTAAAATGGCTAACATACACAGCATCAAAGCGCACTAACGTCGTAAAGAGCCGCCAGTCTGATTCTGTGATTTGTGAGCCAACTAGATAACGCTGCTGGCTCAAGCGCAGCTCCACTTCATCAAGTGCACTAAACAGTTGTTCAAATGCTTTTTCATAAGCTGCTTGCGTGGTTGCAAAACCACATTGATAAACCCCATTATTAATATTTTTATAAACAAAGGCATTGATCTGATCAATCTCTTCACGTAATGATTCAGGATAGTAATCATTCTTAACCCGGGTATGTGAATTAAAGGCGCTATTAAACATACGAATGATCTCTGATGATTCATTGCTTACGATCATATTCGCCTGCTTGTCCCATAACACTGGTACCGTCACCCGACCGCTGTAATCATGGTTTTCCTGTTGATAGAGTTGATGGAGGTAGTTATGCCCGTTCACCTCATCCAGTGTGCTTGCAAAGTTACCGCTAAAGACCCAGCCATATTGCATCATATGAGGATCAACCACTGAGACGCTAATCACTGCTTCTAGTTGTTTTAGCTGACGAAAAATCAGTGTGCGATGTGCCCACGGGCAAGCCAGAGAGACATAGAGATGGTATCTATCTGGCTCCGCCAAAAACCCACCTTTGCCACTCGGGCCAGCATAGCCATCAACTGTTATCCAATTGCGAAACTGTGTGTCGTTGCGAATAAAATCCCCGCGACTATTAGTCGTGTCATACCACTCATCATGCCACTGACCTTTTACTAATATACCCATGTAGTTCTCCTGAATCCTTTTATCTCAAACTATGCCAGCTATTGCGCTGGCTGCAGCATCACTTCGTGCTTGCTTAATCTTTGCATCAACACTCCATGCACCTGCACCAAGCGCCGCAACATAAAGTAGGCCTCCCGCTATCGCAAAGTTTTTCATAAACATAATCGATTGAATCTGGTCACTAAGATTCGTATGAAAGATCATGGCAGATACGATGCTAAATCCCCCCAGCCCCAATGCAACCAAACGTGCCTGGAACCCTAGTATCAATGCCAATCCGCCGCCAATTTCCAGTACAATTACCAGCGGAAGCAGTGTGCCTGAAACCCCCATCGCTTCCATCCATCCCTGGGTCGCGGCATAACCACCAATCTTACTGATTCCCGATAATAAAAAGATATGCCCAAGAAGGATTCGCCCAATTAATGTTGCTGCTTTTTCCATGATATTACTCCTGTCTGTAGTCGCATTAACGCGCTAATCTGCTTAATTATTCGATGTGAGCTATTATCCTCATATTTATTCGATTAAAAAGCACAAATATTTGCTAAATTCTATCGAATTATTCGATAATAGAGCGATGAAACAGCCACGAGTCACCCTTGAACAATGGCGTACACTACAGGCCGTGATCGATCACGGTGGCTACGCACAAGCTGCAGAAAAGCTGCACCGTAGCCAGTCATCTCTCAGCTATACCATCACTAAGATGCAGCAGCAACTGGGTATGCCACTGTTACGTATTGAAGGACGTAAGGCGGTACTGACCCTCGCCGGTGATGTGCTGCTACGCCGCTCGCGCCAGCTGGTCAGTGATGCTGCTGAGCTTGAGGCTGTCGCGCACAACCTCGATCAAGGTTGGGAGCTTGAAATCCGCATCGTCGTCGATGCTGCCTTCCCCAGTACATGCCTGATGGCTGCGCTCAAAGCGTTTATCCCGCTCAGTCGCGGTACCCGCATACAGTTAAACGAGGTTGTGCTTTCCGGTGCCGACGAGGCACTACTTGAAGGCGATGCCGATCTGGTAATCTGTGGCCATGTACCTCAGGGGTTTCTTGGTGACCAGCTGATCGAAGTTGAATTCATTGCAGTCGCCCATTGCGATCATCCTCTGCACCAACGACAGCGTGAATTAACGAATGAAGATCTGCGTCGTGAAATTCAAGTTGTGATACGTGACTCCGGTGTGCAATTGAAACGTGATGTTGGCTGGCTCGGCTCATCACATCGCTGGACCGTAACCAGCATTGATAAAGCAACTGATGCACTGGTTGGCGGCCTCGGCTTTGGTTGGGTGCCCAGCCACCATGCTAGACGGTACATCGAGTCAGGCGAATTACTACCACTACCTTTACGCGAAGGGCAATGCAGAAAGGTGCATTTGTTTATGGTCCTTGGCCAATCAGGGAGGGCGGGGCCTGCCACACAAAAGCTCGCGGCGATTTTACGAGAAAATTGCCAGCCATGATTTTATAAAATAATTTTCTCTGTCATCGTGGTGAACCCGAAGGAAGTACCTTTAGAGTAAAGGGTGAGATAACAGGTTTATGTATGAGCAACTTAATCACAAGAGAAATATAATGAGTCAATTCGAAAACGTAACCATCGATAAAAAAGCCAACGTCTACTTTGGTGGTGGTGTCACTAGTCGCACCATTCACTTCCCCAATGGTGAAGTCAAAACACTCGGTATGATGCAGCTCGGTGACTATGAATTTAATACTGACAAAAAAGAGTTGATGGAAATTCAGCAAGGCGAGGTAGAAGTGCTGTTACCAGGACAAGATGAGTGGCATCGTTTCTCGGCCGGTGAATCTTTTGAAGTTGCAGCAAAAGCTTCATTCAAGATTAAAGCACTAAGCCTTGCTGACTATTGCTGCTCCTTTATTGACTAAACAATAACTCGTTAGCGGGATGAGTATTGGCCATCATCCCGCTAATACTCACAATCTAATCATCCCATTTTCCATAACCGGGGATATTAATGCCACGCTCACCAAAGCTGCCTTTTTCCGCAGTGGTATGGCATGCATCGCAATTACTAATGCTACGAATTTTGTCATGTTTTAATGCGCCCTCAGGTATCTCACGGTGTTCTTTTTTTAAATATGGAATCATTGTGATACGCAGTGGTGTATCACTATCTGGAATTGAACGCATCAATTTTTTTGAGCGCTTGTAGTTTGAGTGATCTCCAGCATTACTAGTGAGATAAGCTTCAATTTTCAGACGATCAGGCTCATCCAGCTCAGAATTTTCACCAAAATGATCTTCCAGTCCAGCCATAATTTTACGCCATGAACGCTCGGGCAAAAGGCCAGGCTGGTATGAAAAGTGACAAGTACTACATTCTTCTGCATAGCTTTCATTTTTAACGGGTTCGACACCCGGCGACGCGTTTGCAATCATACTCCCCGCTAATAACAACCCACCCAGCACAACATTATTTAGCAATTTAATTTCCATCTTACACCTCCAGAATGGGCTTTCACCCTTTAATTAATCGAGCTACAGTCCTTTTAAATACTCAAGAAAATCTCCCTTCTCCTGCGCACTGCATTCGCGCCCAATCGTCCATTTACAGTTCCGCTTAAACCACTTTTTGATAAACTTCACCTTCGTTAACCTTTCACTATTGGTAGAAGGGGAGAGCGGATCAATCACTTTACCGGTGCGCACATGCTTACCGCTCCTGGTGAGGTCTTTGCCATGACATGTCTGACAACTACGTTGCTTACCACTCTTTTTATTTAGATACGGTTGCTGCCACATTTTTTCACCAGCATTTTCACTAAATTCTCCCGCACCCTGAGTTTGGTAAACTGACTGTAGTGTTGTCACACTATCTGCATGTGCTGCGATATTGGTTAGCAAACCAGCCACTGCTATTGCGGTCATTAAAAATACGTTTTTCATTCTAATCTCCATTTAATTCATGATTTTGTTTAAATCATTCAGGAATCTTCATTGCGGCATCCTGAAAGGTTCCTTGCTCTGCATCGTGATGGCAGGCTCCACAGTTGGCCTTACTCTGAATCGATTCTTGCTGCCAGACTGCATCAGTAATATCAGCATGTTTTTCTTTCCAGTAAGCAACCTCGGTAATCTTCAGTGGCGTTTCATTTTTCATCACAGAACGATTAATCTTCCATGCTGCTTCTGTTTGTCTTTTTTCTGCCGAGTTTTCTCGGGCGTAGTTCATCAGTTCAATCAATGTCTCTTCATCTAACATCAGATCTTCCTGAAAGTGATCTTCCTGTTGTGCAAAAAGATGTTGCCATGCACGTATTGGTAACAGGCCCGGATGGAAGGCAAGATGACAGGCGCCACATTCTTCATTCCACTGTTCATTCATCGCTAGCGATGGCCCTTTAAAAGGTAGGTAGGGTTGGTCATTCGTGGCAACCAGATAGGTATTCAGTGACAGGCCACCCCAGATGATGACTGTAATAAACATCATGCTGGCAACCAGTCGATGTGCGGGTACCATTGCAGACTCACCGGTAATCCATTTAGTGCCGCGAAACATCGCACCCACAAGATTCTCTCGGTGTAAAATACTCTCAATTACAACGCCGCCCACATGGACTGCCACTAACACAATCATTGCCCACGCAACTGCTTCATGAAGCATGCTAAACGGTACGCTTTGATCAAAGGAGATATAGCCAGCAAATGGCCCTTGTTGCTCTTCGCCGCCCAGTAGCAGCACACCACTAACAGCTAATAGCAGGCCAAGCGTTAATAATATAAAGATCGCCCAGGCACCAGCGGGATTATGCCCAATGTAATGTTTAACCCCGCTGCCAAATAACGAGCGAATATATGACCACGCCTCGCCAGGGGCATAACTAAATTCGCTAAAACGCGCATAATGGCTGCCCACCACACCCCATATCAAACGAAAAAGCAGTAGGCCAAAAAAGGTGTAACCTGAAATAGTATGAATGTCGAGATGACGACTATTATCATATGTCGCCCATGCCAGCGCAAAGGCCAACACCATCAACCAGTGAAATAGTCGCGTTGGCAGATCCCATACTCTTTCTTCTTTCAGCTGTGCCATCGTCACTCCCACAGAACTGTTTTCTTATCCTGAGCGCTAGATTAAACAGACAAGCTGAAATGGAACTGAAAAGAACAACATGATTAACAGATAACCAATATCATGCTAATCCTGAAATTTAAACAATCGTGCAAAGGCCTCAAAAAGGGCTTTGAAATAGATAACAGAAGAGGGTAGGACGCTAATGAATGATTAACGCCTCTTCATGAGGGCTGGCAAATATCAGCCAGGAAATAATTTTCAGGTGTATCAGGGCATGAAATGATATATCTGAAAACGATGGGACTACCCGGCTGAACGGTGCTCGATATAGCGTCCGATAAAGTCCCTGGCAAGACTATCGATATCGATAAATTCTACGCCATGGTGGTAAATGGAGACTTCACCTTGACGTTGTGTTGAAATATGCCTTACCACACAGGGCAGGGTAACGGCCTTTTTATTGTCTGGCGACATGGTTGGCATATCGATACTAAAGCGTTCACCCAGACCGCTTAGTTTTACGGGTGCAACAAGGCTAGCACCACCAAGACTAATATTCTTCATTTCTACTGGCCATTTATGGCCATCGTCGTCCATCGCTAGTCTGATCACCGACTCTTTCACTGGCATGCGTACCGCACGACGTGTCATGGTCGCCTCAATACCACCCGGATATTCAAGGTGCACATGCAGATAAGGGGTCGTTGAAATATGTGTTACCTGTGTTTTAAAGGCGTACTGGCTTATGCCCCCGAGGTAACGCACTGTCACCTCATCACCCGTCACTAACGACAATCGATTATCATGTTCCAGAGGTGCGGAGATAATCACACCTTCACCCACGCTATACCCCAATAATTCGACAAAATAACGTGCGCCACTGTCATCTTTCTCTAATTGAAGCCCCACACCGACCATTAGATTCAAATCACGATTTGTCATTTTATATGCCCCATCTGTTGAAGTAATTAATCTCAACAACACTACATATAGTTTCTTAATTGCCATTAGGAGGCTATATGTTGTTATTTTAGATTTCGGCCAGGATTTTTAAATCTTAAATGCTATTTAAGATTAAATACCAAGTACATGCGCTTAAATAATATTCATACAGATATAAATAAAAGCATTTTATTTCTCCGACTAAATCACCACGCTATATATAAGGTCTGCTTCTAAGCGCTGATATTAGTGCCCATAACATACAAATAATCATTTAAGTTCACTGCATACAAGCCGACTAATGGGCTGATACCAATCTCTAAATACGTGATATGGCTAACATCTGTTGTCTGGGAATAAGCCATAAAAAATTGAATAAAGGAAACAATTATGAACTCAGTGAATGAGCGTGCTGCAAGCGATGATGAATCTCTTAAACTGATACAAATGCGTTCTGCTATCGAAGGTGCAATCACCGCAATCATGATGGTCGATAGAGATTTAGTGATCACGTATGCCAATCAATCCGCTTTATCACTGCTCAAAGAAAATGAAACGGTATTACAATCGCTCTATCCAGGCTTTAAAGCAGAAGATGTTATCGGCGCCTGTATCGACACATTCCACAAAAATCCATCTCACCAGCGTAAAATTCTGGATAACCCAGCTAACCTTCCTTATTCAACAAATATCAGTGTCGGGCCGCTGGTCTTCAATCTCAATATTTCAGCGCAGATTGATGATCATGGTAACTATATTGGTACCACATTAGAGTGGCAGGATGTCACTAAACAGCACGAGATAGAAGACCTTAATGTTGATTACAAGGGGCAAATTAATGCCATCAAGAAATCACAGGCGGTGATTGAGTTCAATCTCGATGGTACCATTATCAATGCCAATGAAAATTTCCTGCAGACACTAGGCTATACGCTAGATGAAATCGAGGGTAAACATCATCGCATGTTTGCCGAGGAAGACTATGCAAACTCGCCGGAATATCGCCTGTTCTGGGAGAAACTTAATCGAGGTGAATACCATTCAGGTGAATACAAACGTATCGCTAAGGGCGGTAAAGAGGTCTGGATTCAGGCATCATATAACCCCATTAATGATGCAAGCGGGGTTCCATGCAAAATTGTTAAATACGCCACTGATGTGACAGCCGATAAATTATTAAGTGCAGACTTTAGTGGCCAAATCGATGCCATCGGAAAGTCTCAGGCGGTAATCGAATTTAATATGGATGGGTCGATTATCACTGCCAATGAAAATTTTTTAAATACGGTTGGTTACTCTCTGGCAGACATACAGGGCCAGCACCATAGTATGTTTGCAGATTCTGATTACGCCAGGAGCCAGGAATACCGCCAGTTCTGGGAAAAGCTCAACCGTGGAGAATATGATTCAGGAGAATACAAACGGATTGGAAAGGGCGGTAAAGAGGTCTGGATTCAGGCATCTTACAATCCGATTATGGATCTAAACGGCAAACCATTTAAAGTCGTTAAATATGCGACTGATATCACCGCTCAAAAAGATGCACTCATCCAAATTTCTGAATTAATTGATTCAGTCAAACATGGTGATCTTGGGCAGCGTATTGATGCGGAACACTATGAAGGTTTTGTCAAACAATTGAGTGATGATATCAATTCAATGATGGATGTTATTTCTGAACCACTGCACGAAACTTCCCGGATTGTAAAAAAACTGGCAGATGGCGATCTGACAGACCGTGCCAGTGAAGCATTTGAAGGTGAATTTGCTGCGCTCAGCACCTCGGTTAATGCCTGTCTGGATAACCTCTCCAAAATGGCAACCCAAATACGTGATGGTGCCTCATCACTCAGTGGTTCTGCCGGAGAAATTGCAAAAGGAAATGAAGACTTAAGTCAACGCACAGAAGAACAGGCCTCATCGCTTGAACAGACAGCTTCATCCATGGAAGAACTCACCGGCACAGTCAAACAAACAGCTGACAATGCAAGCGAAGCAGATCAGCTTGCACACAAAGCCCATGCTGAGGCAGAAAAAGGAGGTAGCGTAGTCACCGATGCCATCACTGCTATGAGTGAAATCAACACCTCTAGCAAAAAAATTGCGGACATCATTGGTGTCATTGACGAAATAGCCTTTCAAACAAATTTACTTGCATTGAATGCTGCAGTAGAAGCTGCACGTGCAGGTGAACAAGGACGTGGATTTGCAGTAGTCGCCAGTGAAGTGCGTAATCTTGCACAACGTAGTGCTGGTGCGGCGAAAGAGATTAAAACATTGATTAACGATAGTGTGCAAAAAGTTGAAGAGGGATCGCGTCTGGTCGACAAGTCCGGTGAAACCCTAACGGCTATCGTTGCCGCTGTACAAAAAGTGAGCGCCATTATCGCAGAAATATCAAGTGCCTCTCAAGAACAATCAGCAGGCATCGACCAGATTAATAAGGCCATTGTTCAAATGGATGAAGTGACACAGCAAAATGCTGCGCTAGTCGAACAAGCATCTGCTGTTAGTGAATCCATGAATGATGAATCTAATGCACTTGCTGAATTAATGACTTTCTTTAAGGTAAAGTAGTCTATATGAGGCCTTTTCACGAGCAGTGATTTTATTCTCTGGCACCAACAGTAGACGCTTTAGGTGAGGAAAAGGCGCATGAAATGAGGGTGTTTATCGCTATAAATGACGGGTTGAGATCGGTGAAGTCACCAGCGAGCAATTAGCGCCTTGCTGGCTGGTTAAGGTTATCTGCAAACGGATGACTATGCGGGATACAACGCCGTATGCGCTGAAAACACCATTACCCAACTAGGTTGTTGGGCTCATGCTAGGCGCAAGTTTATCGATGCGCAGAAAGCCGCCGCTGGGAAAACCAGGCGGCCAGGAAAAGCGGATCAAACCACTCACCTCAGCAGAAAAACACGCTGCCAGACAAACAGAATCGCAGCCTGTCCTGGCAAAACCCTGCACAACACACTGCCCAAAGGGCTGCTGGGCAAAGCCCTGTCATACCTGGCAAAGAACTGGGGAAAACTCACGGTTTACACACAAGACGGTCGACTATCGATCGATAATAATCCAGCAGAGAATGTGATACGCCCCTTCGTCATTGGCCGTAAAAACTGGTTATTCAGTACCACCGAGCAGGGGTTGTTTTGTTGTTCATGGTTTCTCCTTGGTTTTATGCACAGAAGACGGTGAGTCTTTCACGTGGCATGTTACATCGGCAGACGAATTCCTTGTCCTTTATCAAAATGGCTGAAGTGGACTTCAGCTTTCCTGTCGTCAATTATTTGTCAATATGGCCCAAAACCGTAATATCCGATTATTTATTTGGATGTGGGCTTCTATCCCAGAGGGGCTTTATCTTCCTCAACTCGTCAGTCTAGTCATCCCAGCCGCTTACTAGACGGCTTGACAAGTTAAAGAGACCTACCATAGTTGTTCATAGATTCTGTGGGTAACTTTCTATCTTCATTCCTTGTCTTGACATCGTACGCCCACCACATTATCTTCCTCCTCTTGTTTCAGGTGTCCCAGGGGTATCCACCCATGGGATTAAACGGGAAGCTGGTGCGTGTTAGTGAATGCTACACAATCCCGGCGCTGCCCCCGCAACGGTAAGCGAGTAATAGCAAATCATACAGCCACTGCGTTTTTAAGTGCGGGAAGGCGATTTTGCTGGTAGAGATACCCCTCGCGAGTCCGGAGACCGGCCTGAAGTAATTAGTTGGTATTGCGGAGGGCAATAACGGCGGTTTGCAGATAATTGCCCTGACTCCGCCTTTTAATGAGCTTTTACCTTCCCCCGCAGTCGCCGTTATTTTATTCAATTTGTGTGCGGGCGAGCGCGCTGTCAGGAAGTTAGAAATGAAAAAACGTTACATACCTTTAATAAGTCTGCTGTTGCTAAGTACTCAGACGGCTCTGGCTACAACTGAACTTGACTCTATTATTGTCACTGCGACCCGTACTGCACAGACCGCCGATGAAACCCTTGCGTCAGTAACGGTCATTAATCGCGAAGATATCGAACGCCAACAAGCGCAATCCGTACAGGATGTTTTGCGTGGTGTACCCGGCATCAGTATCAGCAACAGCGGCGGTGCAGGCAAAGCGACCTCCCTGTTTATGCGTGGTACGGAATCTGATCACGTTCTGGTGCTGATTGATGGCATCAAGGTTGGTTCAGCCACCCTGGGAACAACCGCATTTCAGCACCTCCCCATTGAGCAGATTGAGCGTATTGAGGTTGTCCGAGGGCCGCGTTCAAGCCTCTATGGCTCAGAGGCGATCGGTGGTGTTATTCAAATATTTACCCGTAAGGCGAGGGGCACAACAGCTAAACCCTTCTTTAGTATCGGTGGTGGAAGTTATGGTAGTTCCAGTGCCTCCATGGGTGCATCAGGGCGAGGAGAAAACAGCTGGTTCAGTGTCAGCGCAAGTGGTCAGTCAACGGATGGTTTTAACGCCTGTAAAGGTAATTTAGGTGCCGCGTGCTTTACCATTGAGCCTGATAAAGATGGCAACCAGAATCGATCAGGCTCGTTGCGCGCAGGCTATCAATTTGAAGACGGGCTTGAGGTTGATGGCCACGTGCTGCGTTCTAGCAACGAGACTGAGTTTGACGGTGGCTTTTCCAACGAATCCAAATCGGTTCAACAGGTCTTTGGCGGCTCGGCGCGTCTATCTCCAATGGAGAGCTGGCAGTTAACCCTGATTGCGGGGCGCAGCCTGGACGAATCTGATACGTTTAAAGAGGATAGTTTTCAGGGTCGTATTGACACCCAGCGCGATAGTGTTTCTTTGCAGAGTGATTTTTTCATCACAGACAACCATCTGCTCACTCTGGGCTCTGACTATCAAAACGATACTGTCGATAGCGATACCGCCTACGTGACAACTGCGCGTAATAATCGAGGTCTGTTTGGCCAGTACCAGAGTTCGTTTGGCGCTAACGATATTGAAGTCAGCCTGCGCCGTGATGACAACGAGCAGTTTGAGAAACGCAACACGGGTGGCTTCGCCTGGGGTTACACCTTTGGCCAAAGTCTGCGTATCAACGCCTCCTATGGTACGGCCTTTAAAGCGCCTACATTTAATGAACTCTATTGGCCGGGTTTCGGTAACGCTGATCTAAAACCCGAAAAATCACGCAGTACCGAGTTGGGTCTGCGAGGTAAGGAAATGTGGGGACACTGGTCTTTCACGCTCTACGAAACGCGTATTGAGCAACTGATTGCTTTTGATGCCGCTATTTTTGCCCCTGGCAACGTGGATCAGGTCCGTATCCAGGGCATGGAGACCACGCTTACAACACAAATCAAGGGCTGGAATTTCAATACCAACCTCTCCCTGCTTGATCCTGAAAACGAGTCCAGTGGCGTAAACAATGGCAAGGTATTGGCACGGCGAGCCAAACAATCATTTCGTTTTGATATCGACCGCAGCTTTGGAAAAATCAGCGCCGGTGCAACGTTATTCGTTGAAGGAAAACGTTACGATGATCTCGCCAATACCCGAAAAATTAACGGCTACGGCACAACCGACCTGCGAGCTGAATATGCTTTCGCAAAAGTGTGGAAATTGCAAACACGGATAGAAAACCTGCTGGATAAAGAGTACGAAACCGCTTCATTTTACAACCAGGCGGGGCGTAGTTTTTTTGTTACGCTGCGTTATCAGCCTTAAGGTTAATATCTACATCAATTTATACAGATCATTAAGGAGATAAAACATGCTGACCCTCTCCACTCGAAACCAGCTTGCTATTGGTATCGCCCTGGCATTATTAATCATCATCACTCGCGGCCACCATTTTGCAAGCTTGCATAATCTACCGGGAGCTTCCTGGGCGGTGTTTTTCCTGGCGGGGGTCTACCTGCGGCCCATTTTGGTTTTACCCGCTTTTTTGGCGCTAACCTGGACGCTGGATTTTATTGCATTTCAGTGGGGCGGTGTCAGTGATTTTTGTCTTTCGCCTGCTTATATTTTATTGCTACCGGCTTATGGTGCACTGTGGCTGGCAGGTCGATGGTATGCCAAACGTCACTGTTTTGAATGGCGTACTTTAATGCCACTGACGCTGGCGGCCTTTATGGGTGCAGTGGTCTGTGAACTATTTTCCAGTGGTGGGTTTTATCTTTTTTCCGGTCGTTTTCCTGACCCCAGCTGGGCTGAATTTGCAGCACGGCAGTTAAAATATTTCCCATCCTATTTACAGTCACTTAGTTTTTATGTCGCCATTGCGGCGCTGGTGCATGTTGTTTTTTCCGTTGCTCAGAAGGTTGCTATGCAACACAAAATCGCATCATGAGTTCCACCGAAAAAGAGGCGCGCCATCGCCAGCGAATGCAGCGCAAAAAAGCTGTTGTTGATGAGGCGATTGCTCGCGCCGACCAGGACAAAGGCTTACTGCTGCTGCTCACCGGCAACGGCAAGGGAAAATCCAGCTCCGCCTTTGGTATGGTCGCGCGAGCCCTGGGGCATGGCATGAACATCGGTGTGGCGCAGTTTATCAAAGGAAATACAGATACGGGCGAAGAAGCTTTTTTCAAGCAGCAAGCCAACATCACCTGGCATGTGCTGGGCGAAGGGTTTACCTGGGAGACGCAGAATCTTGCGCGTGATATCGACACTGCCCAACGTGGCTGGGCGGTGGTGAAAACGATGTTGACGGATGAATCCATTGATCTCATTGTGCTCGATGAACTCACCTACCCGATCAAATATGGCTGGCTGGATATCGATACCGTGTTGGCCGGTCTTAATGCTCGTCCGGCCATGCAACATATTGTGATCACCGGTCGGGCTGCCCACAAAGCACTCTACGAAGTCGCCGATACGGTCACTGAACTCGCCGATAAAAAACACGCCTTTCGTGCCGGTATCAGCGCCCAGAAAGGGGTGGATTTGTAACATTGTGGTGCTGCTTATCGCCCTCATGCTCGATGTTTGTTTTGGCGAACCACGACGCTACCATCCGCTGGTGGGCTTCGGGAATTTAGTGCAATGGTTAGAGCGCCAGCTCTACGCGGATTCACGCCTGCGTGGCATGATCGCCGTACTGCTTTTACTTCTCCCTTTTACCCTGCTGGCCTACTGGTTTGCGAGGGGATTCATCATCGAAATAATGTTGCTCTATCTTGCCATCGGTTGGCGCAGTTTGGAGCAGCACGCGCAAAATGTGCGCCAGGCACTGGCAGACAATGACCTGCCCAACGCGCGTCAACAGGTTAGCCTTATGGTCAGTCGCGATACCGCCACGCTTGATGTGGAAGGGGTTAGCAAAGCCACGCTGGAATCCGTATTAGAGAACGGCAATGATGCCATCTTCGGTGCTATTTTCTGGTTTGTGATCGCCGGTGCGCCTGGGGTGGTGCTCTATCGCCTCGCCAATACGCTTGATGCCATGTGGGGTTATCGCACCGAGCGTTACCACCATTTTGGTTGGGCCGCTGCTCGGCTGGATGATCTGTTAAATTTTATTCCCGCCCGCTTAACCGCGTTGAGTTACGCGTTGGCCGGTCACTCTTCTATGGCACTGCGCTGCTGGCGTCACCAGGCAAAGCAGTGGAAGAGCCCTAATGCTGGACCTGTGATGGCCGCCGGTGCAGGCAGCCTCGGCCTGCAACTGGGTGGTGTTGCGCAATATCATGGCGAAAACCAGCAACGGCCTGTTTTAGGTGCAGGCCGTGCCGCACAAGCAGAGGATATTGAACGTGCTTTGCGCCTCATTCGTTACAGCTTATTGATCTGGTTATGCGTTCTTTTGTTGGCAGAGTGGTTTGTCTAATACCGTTAATTCAGGTGCGTTATTACACCACGGTGGCCGCCTTAGGCAGGCTGCGTTACGCTACGGTATTCCATTAACAGACTGGCTTGATCTCTCCACCGGCATCAACGCCAACGGCTGGCCTGTCGCCGATATTCCAGCCACAGTCTGGAACCGACTCCCTGAAGATGATGACGGTCTCGAACTGGCTGCATGTGACTACTACGGTGCAGAACAACTTCTGCCTGTGGCCGGTTCACAAGCCGCGATTCAGGCCTTGCCCAAACTGCGCGCGCCTTGTCGTGTCGGCATCCTTAGCCCTGGTTATGCCGAACATGCCCATGCCTGGCGATCTGCCGGGCACCACGTCATCCCCATTGCCGCCGAGCAAATCTCGGATCACATTAACGATGTCGATGTATTGCTTTTAATCCATCCCAACAATCCCACGGGTGCCTGTTTTACATTAAAACAACAATTGCAATGGCATAAGCAACTTGCCACACGTAGTGGCTGGCTGATCATCGATGAAGCCTTCATGGATGCGACCCCCGAACAGAGCCTTGCACCCTACAGCAATCGCGACGGCTTGATTGTGTTGCGCTCCTTAGGCAAATTTTTTGGTTTGGCGGGCGCACGGGTGGGATTTGTCTGCGCGACGGTTCCCTTGCTTGCCCAACTCCACGCGCTGCTTGGCCCCTGGACGGTCAATGCGCCGGCGCGTTATATCGCCCAGGCGGCACTGCGCGATAAAAACTGGCAGCAACAGACTCGCGAACGCCTGTTAATAGAGGCAAAACGCCTGCATACCCTGTTAACTCAGCACGGGCTCAGGCCCAACGGTGGTTGTCTGTTATTTCAGTGGCGACAAACAACAAAGGCCAGGTGCTTGCACGACGACTTAGCTCAGCAAGCTATTTTTACCCGTTTGTTTGACACGTCCAGCAGCCTGCGTTTTGGCCTGCCGGGTAATGAATCTGGCTGGCATCGGCTGCACAGCGCATTGGCGAATGGTAACGTATGAGATCGCGCACCCTGATGGTTCAGGGCACCACCTCTGATGCGGGTAAAAGTCTGCTGGTCACGGCGCTGTGTCGCTGGTTGCTCAGACAAGATCTGCGTGTCGCGCCCTTCAAGCCGCAAAACATGGCACTCAATAGCGCGGTGAGTTGTGATGGTGGTGAGATTGGCCGCGCGCAAGCGGTGCAAGCCCAGGCCTGTGGCTTAAAACCTCACAGCGATATGAACCCCGTATTGCTCAAACCCACTACCGATACCGGTGCCCAGGTCATCATTCACGGCCATGCCATTGGCAAGATGGATGCCGTCGGTTTTCATCACTACAAACGCATCGCCCTTGATGCCGTGTTGGCCTCTCACCAGCGGTTAAGTGACCATTACGACGTTGTCGTGGTTGAAGGCGCAGGCTCCCCCGCGGAAATTAATCTACGCGCCAATGACATCGCCAACATGGGTTTTGCCGAAGCAGTGGATTGCCCCGTGATTTTAGTGGCTGATATTGATCGCGGCGGTGTGTTTGCTCATCTGGTGGGTACTCTGGCGCTACTAAGCGAGAGTGAACAAGCACGCATTAAAGGTTTTGTCATCAATCGCTTTCGTGGTGATATCGCCTTATTGCAGCCAGGTTTAAACTGGTTAGAAGCACGCACCGGCAAACCCGTGTTAGGGGTGCTGCCCTACCTTCACGGTCTGCACCTGGAAGCTGAAGATGCCCTTCCTCGTGAAGTTGATATCAAACCAGCAGCAGACAGCGCTCATCTGCGCATTATTGTTCCCGCATTGCCTCGCATTAGCAATCACACGGACTTCGATCCGTTGCGACTGCACCCGCAGGTGGATCTGCAATTCATTGCGCCCGACAGCCCCATTCCCGCCGCTGATTTGATTATTCTGCCAGGATCAAAAAGCGTGGCGAATGACCTGGCCTGGCTGCGTCAGCAAGGTTGGCAAACGGTCATTGAAAAACACCTGCGCTACGGCGGTAAACTCATCGGTATCTGCGGTGGTTTTCAGATGTTAGGCGAGGCGATCCATGATCCACTCGGCATAGAAGGCAGTGCCAGTCGCACGAAAGGGTTGGGTCTGTTGCCACTGGAAACGACGCTTGCGGCAGACAAACAACTGCGTAATGTCAGTGGCAAATTGTTAATCGGCGGAGTTGACGTCGATGGTTATGAAATCCACGCAGGGGTAACACAAGGTGACGCCCTCAATAAGCCAGCGATTGAGCTGGGCAGATACAAAGACGGTGCAATCAGCGACGATGGACTGATCATGGGGACTTATCTGCATGGACTGTTTGAACACACCGATGCCTGCACCGCTTTGTTAAAGTGGGTCGGATTACAGGGTGTCAAAACAGAAGACTACCGCGCCCTGCGCGAAGCCGCTATCGAACGACTTGCCGATGCGGTAGAGGTACACCTTGATACCGATCGTTTACATCAGTTGGTAACAAAAACAACATGAAAACCCTGATTCTCGGTGGTGTACGTTCCGGCAAAAGCCGCCTGGCAGAGCAACTGGCGATTAACAGCAACCTGCCCGTTACCTATATTGCTACCGCCACCGCGCAAGATGGGGAGATGCAAACGCGCATTGCCACTCATCAACGTGATCGCCCGAACCATTGGGCGCTCATCGAAGAACCGTTGCACCTCGCTGCCGTGTTGCAAACACACGCCAGCCCAGACCACTGTCTGCTGGTTGACTGCCTGACACTCTGGCTCACCAATCTGCTGATGAATGACGATGAGAGCTGTTTTAAAACCGAACGCGATGCCTTGATCAATGCATTGCCCATTCTGCCAGGCAAGATCATTTTTGTTAGCAATGAAACCAACATGGGCATCACGCCGCTGGGTGAACTCAGTCGGCGTTACTGCGACGAAGCAGGCTGGTTGCATCAGGATTTAGCGCAGGCTTGCCAACGCGTTGTATTGGTTGTTGCCGGATTGCCACATACCTTAAAAGGGGAAAAAATATGACAATAGCGTGGTTAAACCAGGCGGCAGCCAGCCCTGATGAAAACGCTCGCCAGGCCGCCAAACTGCGCCAAAGCCAACTCACCAAACCAGGCGGGGCATTGGGTCGTCTGGAAACGGTGGCGATTCAACTGGCTGCACTGCAGGGCCGAGCGAAACCACAGATCGAAGCGGTGCAGATCACTGTGTTTGTCGGTGATCACGGCGTTGCAGCCGAAAACGTATCCGCTTTTCCGCAAGCCGTCACCGCTGAGATGGTAAAAAACTTTGCTCGTGGCGGCGCAGCCATCTGTGTCAGCGCCCGCGCCATTGGCGCAACACTTGAAGTGATCAACCTCGGCACCGTCCACGACACCGGTTTGTTAGAAAACGTCAACAATATCAATCTCGGCCCTGGCACCGCTAACTTCACACAACAAGCGGCGATGACAGAACAGCAATTGACCCAGGCGCTCGCTGTTGGCCAACAGGCCGGGCAACAGACTGACGCCGACCTCTTCATCGGCGGTGAAATGGGCATTGCCAATACCACCGTTGCCAGCACACTGGCTTGCGCCTTGCTCATGGCTCCCGCTGCTCAGTTGGTCGGCCCTGGCACCGGCCTGGATCAGGTCGGCATTCAACACAAAACCCAGGTCATTCAACATGCGCTTGAGCGACATCTGCCACAGATCAATTCACCCTTGGAAGCCTTGCGTCGCCTGGGTGGTTTTGAAATCGCGGCGTTAACGGGCGCCTATATCGCCTGCGCCCAAAAACGGCTGCCTGTGCTTGTTGATGGTTTCATTAGCTCGGTAGCCGCGCTGACCGCGACACGACTTTGCCCGGGTAGCGAGGCGTGGTTTTTGTTTGCCCATGCCTCCGCCGAACCCGGTCATCAAAGTGTACTCAAGGCCCTGAATGCACAGCCACTGCTTGATCTTGGCATGCGCCTGGGTGAAGGTAGTGGTGCCGCTATCGCCGTGCCACTGTTACGTAGTGCCTGTGCGTTACACAATGAGATGGCGACTTTTGATGAAGCGGCCATCTCCGAAAAACTGTCATGAGAATTGACCTGCTGCGTCACGGCGAAACCACCCACGGTAACCGTTTTCGCGGCAGCATCGACGATGTATTGACAGCGTATGGCGAACAACAGATGTGGCAGGCGGTTGAACAAAACGCGACTCATTGGGATCGTATTATCAGCTCCCCACTAAAACGCTGTGCCGACTTTGCCGATGTGCTGAGCCAAAAACAGAAACGACCGCTAACACTGGACAAACGATTTAAAGAGATGCATTTCGGCGCATGGGAAGGCCGCACTGCTGCCGAATTAATGGAAACCGATGCTGATGCCCTCAGCAATTTCTGGCACGACCCCGTTCAATACACGCCCCCCGAGGCTGAACCATTAATTGATTTTGAACACCGTGTTGTGTGCGCCTGGCAAGAGATCATCAGTCGCTACGCTGGCGAAAATATACTGTTGGTTACCCACGGCGGCGTGATTCGTCTGCTGCTCTGTCATGTACTTCAATCCCCCATCAAACAACTACTTAAATTTGAGGTTAAACATGCAGCGATAGAAAAAATTGCTATTTCTGGCAGCCAGCCGCGGCGTTTATAATGCGCCCCTTTCTCATCGCCCTGCAATTTTTAACGCGCATACCGGTGCGCCTGAAGGGTCTTCCCAGCGACCAGGAGATCGGGCGATCACTTATTTATTATCCCCTTGTGGGGCTGCTCATCGGTGGCGTACTAGCACTACTCCTGTGGTGTTTGGGCGATGTGCCAACGCTCATCAGCGCTGTGATTTTGCTCACCGTCTGGGTCTTGCTCAGCGGTGGTTTACATCTGGATGGCCTCGCGGATAGTGCCGATGCCTGGATCGGTGGCCAGGGCAGCCGCGAGAGAACCCTCGCGATTATGAAAGATCCCAACTGTGGTCCAGCGGGGGTGGTTAGCTTAGTATTGGTTCTGCTAATAAAATTTAGCGCCCTCCACGTCGCCATAGAGAGCGGCAACTGGGTGGTATTGTTACTCGCGCCGCTACTTGGCCGCACCGCGCTACCACTGCTATTTCTCACCACCCCCTATGTTCGTGAACAAGGCCTGGGCACGGCACTGGCAAACCACCTGCCCCGTCGCCATCTTGCTGCTGTCATTGCGGTGGTATTTATCAGCCTTATCCTATTGTTGGGCAGCAACGGGTTGTGGCTGGTTGTGGTAATGCTGTCTGTTTTTACTTTACTGCGCACATTGATGATGGCGCGTCCTGGTGGAATAACCGGTGATCTGGCCGGTGCGTTGCTCGAGATAATCGAGGCCAGCCTCCTGCTAGCCCCAGCAGTCTTACTCCTCGCTTTGTAGGGAGCCTCTAAAAATCGTTATGATCGATTGGGGAGACTTTCGAGACACACTAAAATGGATTACGCGGATTATGGTTTGTGGCAGAAGAAGAGGCAGGAAAAGTTGGGATCAGAAAAAGAGTAAAGCGATATGGCCAGGTGTTATCTGCTTTAACGCCCGCACCCGCGGCAGGCTAAAGTGGCGCGGGTCTTTACGACCGCAAAAACCGTGACACCTTAGCCTGCCGTTGATGAGTTTGTTCAAGCTGTAGAAAAACTCTCTAGAGTTAAAAAGCATGTGAATTTCGGGGTTCCAAATGGATTGCTTGTATAGAGATCATAGGCTGGAAGGCTTCTCATGAAGTCGATTTTTTGACTAATTAATT
>UOFQ01000028.1_pt1 | contig 49535 bp, 54 predicted proteins | sample 1988961 | NCBI WGS metagenome assembly UOFQ01 (sample SAMEA4712195, study PRJEB27164) | hydrothermal vent metagenome | biome: marine basaltic hydrothermal vent biome; feature: marine hydrothermal vent; material: mineral | place: Pacific Ocean | collected 2011-06-14/2011-07-23 | depth 1719 m | reverse complement strand
TTACCGTCAAGCTAGTCACATCACGCAGCATCTTCGGTGGCTTGCCAAACAGCAGATCCATTGGGATATCCACCGGGCTATTCTCAAAATGGCTATCATTCAAGGTTAAGTCACGATCAACCTTCACTTCACCGACGACGGCAAAAGGACAACGCTCACGTTCACACATATCGCGGAATTGCGCCAGACGGTTACGGGGAATACCCAATACATAACGCTCCTGCGACTCATTACACCAGATCTGTACTGGCGACATGCCCGGCTCATCATTCGGCACGGTGCGTAGTTCAAAGACCGCACCACGTTCGCTATCGTTAACCAGCTCTGGCAACGCATTCGAAATACCACCGGCACCGACATCATGCAGTGAGACAATGGGATTCTCTTCACCCAGCTGCCAGCAACGGTCAATCACCTCCTGACAACGGCGTTCCATCTCAGGATTACCGCGCTGCACCGAGGCAAAATCAAGCGCTTCACTGCTATCACCACTCGCCACTGAAGAGGCGGCACCGCCACCGAGGCCAATCAACATGGCAGGACCACCCAGCACAATCAGTTGCGTCTCGGGCGGCATATTATTTTTATCGATATGCTGTTCACGGATCGCACCCAGACCACCGGCGATCATGATCGGCTTATGAAAGCCGCGTAGCTGTTGGCCACTGTCACTCGGCACCCACTCTTCATAGGTACGGAAGTAACCAGTGAGATTTGGACGACCAAATTCGTTATTAAAGGCAGCACCACCAATCGGCCCTTGCAGCATAATGTCTAGCGCAGAGACGATCCGTGCAGGCTTACCGTTATCCTGTTCCCATGGGCGCGGCGCATCCGGCAGCTGTAAATTAGAGACGGTAAAACCCGCCAGGCCTGCCTTTGGTTTTGCACCCCGACCCGTTGCACCTTCATCGCGAATCTCGCCGCCCATACCGGTTGCCGCCCCAGGAAAAGGTGCAATTGCCGTTGGGTGGTTATGGGTTTCAACTTTGATGTTGATGTGACTCACTTCATTCACACACCCATATTCACCCGTGGTGCCGTGCGGGAAAAAACGCGCCGCTTCAGTCGGCGATGCGATCACCGCGGCGTTATCATGGTACGCCGACAGCACTCCATCGGGGGAACATTTAGTGGTATTACGAATCATCGAAAAGAGCCCGATATTCTGCGTCTCACCATCAATGATCCAGTCAGCGTTAAAGATCTTATGGCGACAATGTTCAGAGTTTGCCTGTGCAAACATCATTAACTCGACATCGGTTGGATTACGTTTTAACGCGCTGAAACTGTCCACCAGATAATCGATCTCATCATCACTCAACGCCAGCCCCAGTTCACTATCCGCGACAACCAGCGCTGCCCTGCCACCAACAATCACATCAACACTCATTACAGGTGTTGGAGTAGCATGACTAAAGAGCCCTTCGGCCTCATCAAATGTAAACAGCAGTGACTCAATCATACGATCATGGATCAATGTACCCAGTGCCGTCTTTTGCTCACCGGATAAGATTGAACCATCCGTTGTCTCAATACCGTAAGCGATGCCACGTTCAATTCGCCGCACAGCACTCAGCCCACTAATACGCGCAATATCGGTCGCTTTGCTTGACCATGGCGATATCGTACCGATGCGCGGCACCACTAACATTAAGGTACCTGCTGATTTACCTGCCGGCGTTGACTGCGAATGGAGCAACTCGTTCAACAACGCATCATCGGCACTAATAAGCGCCGTTTCAGATTCGATAAAGTAGACAAATTCGCTATGAATGGCCTGCACTGTTGGCAACACGGCTTGTGCTGCTGAGAGCAATTTTTCAGTACGAAATAGAGAGAGAGCTGTTGTGCCGCGTAGTTGTAGCATATTCAAACCGAGTCAAAATTTATTAAAAAGAAAACTAGATGACGCCATCACCGTCACCGTTAGTCACGGATAAGGACGCAAACTAATCCAGCTTCACACCCAGTCTGCACGCAACCTCTTCATAGGCCTCAACCACACCACCAAGCCCCTGACGAAAACGATCTTTATCGAGCTTTTCACGCGTATCGATATCCCATAGGCGACAGCCATCTGGAGAAAACTCATCACCCAATACAATCTGACCGTGATAGCGTCCAAACTCTAATTTATAATCAACCAGTAACATGCCCGCTTCAAAAAAGAGCTGTTTAAGTACATCGTTAATCTCAAAGGTGAGGCGCTTCATGATTGAAATTTCTTCATCTTCGGCCCAGCCAAAAGAACGAATATGGAATTCATTTATCATCGGGTCGTGCAGTTCATCATTCTTCAGAAAGAACTCAAAGGTAGGTGGGTTCAATTCCAGCCCCTCTTCAATCCCCAGGCGTTTGCAAATACTACCGGCTGAGATGTTGCGCACCACGCACTCTATCGGCAGCATATCCAGGCGTTTCACCAGCGATTCCTGATCAGAGAGCAACCCATCAAAGTGAGTAATGATGCCAGCGCGCTCAAGGTGGGTCATCACAAAGGCATTAACCTTGTTATTGATCATCCCCTTACGCGCCAGTTGGTCTACCTTGCGCCCATCAAAGGCAGAGGTATCATCACGATAGACCATCACCATTTTATCTGGGTCTTCGGTCGTGAAGATAGATTTAGCCTTGCCAGAATAGAGTTCTTTCACTTTTTTCATTGGATAGCTCTCAGAATGTCGCCCAGATTGAATCTAAAATCAGGCGCAATTGTACCGTAAAATAGAGATGAAATCCTGCGCGATCACACCCAACGGGGCAAATCATGCCTCATGCTAACTGACGCCACTCCAGGCCACTTTCCTGATCGGCAATCGCTATCCACTCAGAACCGCAATCAAGCGCCGCAGCAAGCATCTGGCGCACGATTTCAGGCGAATTATTCTGCTCACTCAAGTGTGCCGCCACAAAATGCTGCAGGCGTGAGCAATCTAGCTGACGCAGCAGAGAGGCTGCTTGACGATTACTGAAATGACCGCGAGTGCTGCTAATTCTCGCCTTTAACGAGGCGGGATATTCGCTCTGCGCCAACATGTCGACATCATAATTACTCTCCAGCAACAATGCATCACAACCACTCAAAGAGGTCTCAATATGCGGCGTGGTTGAGCCCACATCCGTCAGCAGGCCGAGCGAATGAGCGCCATCGGAAAAGACAAACTGGCTCGGTTCACGTGCATCATGCGGCACTGGAAACGGCGAAATCTCAAGGTCGCCAATGGTAAAACACTCATGACTACTGAAGATATTAAGTTCTGGCAGCTCACCCGGTACAAACTGCATCGCAGTACCATGGGTCGCCCACACTGGAATCTGGTAACGCCGCGCCATCACCGCAACGCCATTAATATGGTCACCATGCTCGTGTGTCACCACAATCGCACTGATCGCCTCAGGAGATTGTGCCAATCGAGCCATGCGTCGCACCGTCTGCTTTACCGAAAAACCACAATCTACCAGTAGACAGGTATTATGCTTTTCGATCAGGGTACCGTTACCTCGGCTACCACTACCGATGGAAGAGAAGCGCATTTGCGTTCAGATCTTAGTCATTAACAGGTAGTTGAAATAATTACCTGAATGTTAGTGGCTGTGGCCACCACGCTCGTTGGCGCGTCTGCGCGGTGCCGGGGCTGTTTCTGGAAATGATATTGGCGCTGATATTGGCGGCGCATCTGGAGACGGCACTGAAAAACGTTTATTGGTGACAGGTGCCACCAGATCTGGCGGATAATCCAACGGTTTGCTCATCTCACTCTCTTTATATGATTCATCCGGCGTTGTGCTACAACTACTCAATAATAGTCCGCCTACAGATACCATCACCAGCGATAATAAAAGCGCTGGCGAACTCTTTTTTTGCTTATCCATTAAATACCACCTCGTCAGCATTTCGCTTCGCTATACGCAAAGTCTCGTGATAATTCTCAGAAAGCAGCGTCAGTGGCAGCCGTATCCCGGCAGAAATCATCCCCATGTCGTACATCAACCATTTTACCGGGATCGGATTCGCCTCCACAAAAAGATCCTGATGCAGTGACATCAAATGGCTATTGATCGCATCCGCACCGTGCTGGTCCCCTGCCAGGGCCGCGTCACACATTGCACGCATCGCTTTTGGTGCGATATTCGCCGTCACCGAGATAACCCCCTTACCACCTGCCAACATCAAATCCATCGCGGTCGCATCGTCACCGCCATAAAGATCGATACGGTCACCACAGCACTCCAGGATTTCACGCGCGCGCTGTAGATTCCCCGTTGCCTCTTTTATACCCACAATATTAGAAATCTCTGCCAGCCGTTTGATGGTATGCGGCAGCATGTCACATACGGTACGACCCGGTACATTATATAAAATCTGTGGGATCGGAACCGCTTCAGCAATCGCCACATGGTGCTGATAGAGCCCCTCCTGAGTCGGCTTGTTGTAATACGGCGCAACCAGCAGACAAGCATCGGCTCCCGCCTCCATCGCACCACGGGTCAGCGCAATCGCCTCACGAGTGCAGTTTGAACCGGTGCCCGCAATCACAGGGACTCGCCCCCCCGCTAACTCAACCACGCGTCTAATCACGTCACAGTGCTCTTTCTCATCCAGCGTCGCCGACTCACCCGTTGTCCCCACCGCCACGATTGCATTGGTACCACTTTCAACGTGGAATTCCACCAAATTGCTCAAAGAGACATCATCCAATGTGCCATCTTCATGCATTGGCGTTACAAGCGCTACCATACTGCCGTGAAACATCTAAACTCTCCGTCTGAAATCTTTACTAACTGGGGCCGCAAAATCTATCTGGCGCAGTATACTACTTTTCCCATAAGCAAATAAGCTACCTTGCTGATAATTAGCCAGATTTCAGCAGTTTCTCAAATCTCACGCTTCACGTATGATAAACAGAAGCTATATCACCCGCGTTCCCGCTTTTTAAAGAGGACTTCGATTTGACACAGCATCTCGTCATCAACGCCATCGGCAAAGACCAGCCAGGTATCGTCAACACCCTTTCACTCGCCATCTTCGATGCGCAGTGCAATATTACCGATAGCCGCATGGCAGTGCTCGGCGGAGAATTTGCGGTCATCTTACTGGTTTCAGGTAGCGATGAAGCGATCGCAGGACTCACCACCCACCTCAATAATGCGGCTAAAAAACTAGCTCTGACCATCACCACTAAAAAAACAGGCACGCGCAAAGCCAACGAAACATTGGTGCCGTACATCATTGAGGCCATCGCGCTCGACCACCCTGGCATTGTCTACCAACTGGCTAGCTTTCTATCGAACAAGCAGATCAATATTGAAAGTCTCACTACCGAGTCCTACGCTGCGGCCCACACGGGCAGCCCGATGTTTGCCGCTACCATGACTGTCGGCATTCCTGCCACACAAAAAATTAATGTGCTACGAGATGAATTTACTGAATTCTGTAATGAACTTAATCTCGATATTACGTTTAAACCGGCCAAAGGCTAGGGGTTTTTAACACCCCCTAACCACTTTTAGCAATGCGATTTCACCCTACCATCATCATGAGAGAAAATAATGGCTGAATTAACCATCGGTAAAGCCGTACCAGACTTCGAAGCCGCCGCCACAGGCGACAAAGTAATCAAACTATCGGCGCTAAACGGTAAAAATATCATCATCTATTTTTACCCTAAAGACAGCACTCCTGGCTGCACACGAGAAGGACAGGAGTTTCGTGATAACCACAACAAGTTCAAACGACAGAAATGCCTGATCTTTGGTGTCTCTCGCGACAGCCTGAAGTCTCATGAAAATTTCAGGGCCAAACAGGGCTTCACCTTCGACCTGCTATCAGACAAGGATGAAAAACTGTGCGAACTTTTTGCAGTCATAAAGTTGAAAAATATGTATGGTAAAAAGGTGCGAGGCATTGAACGCAGCACTTTTTTGATCGATGCGGATGGCATTTTACAACATGAATGGCGCGGCGTTAAAGTCGACGGGCATGTTGTGGCAGTACTGGAGCGTGCCAAGGCGCTTAACAAACAGAAGCCAATATAACCATGAAGAGCTGGACAAGAATAAAGGGCTCCTCTATTAATTCATGAACAGACGATCATTACGATTCTACCAAAAAATTAAACCGATATATCAGGTCAGTCGCCCCTGGTATCCCTGCTGAAAATCCCCCTGTTGATAACCGTACTCGACGATCTCTGAGAGTGTTAGCTTAGCTTAGTAAAACTATCACGTGGAAAAAGACGGCAGCGTCGCCGCAGATGCATGCAATAACCACCACTCCTATCATTATAATATGCAGGGAGATTAACGCATGTAATCGTGAGAAATATTTTTTCTGAATCTGTGACCGACATCACTTGACACCACCATACACAGTCTCTACGGATTGGTTAGCTGATGGTTTTTTGCATTAACATGAGCAGAAGGAAAAGGTTTTTTTCTTCTCTTGTATCGGCCATGCTTGCACCCTATTATTGGCATAGTTCGTTATTAGCTATCATGAAAAATGGGGGGCGCACTTATTTTTTCATTTTCGTCATACGAGTTACGCAATTCAACTTCAGAATAAGGTGGTTTTCAAGGTGGCTCGCAGAGTAATTTATCCGTCTAAAATTATTTATCCAAGAACGGCAAAGATAATACATCGATCACGACTTTTTAATGTTATCAATGAAGCCAGGCACCAGGCAAAAATAATTTGGATCGCCGCGCCAGGTGGTTCTGGAAAAACAACTCTGGTTTCTAGTTATCTGGAGCAGAATCAGGTCGCACATTGCTGGTACCAGATAGATGAGGACGATAGAGATCTAGCGACATTTTTTCACTATCTGGGTTTAGCTGGAAAATTAGCCGCACCACGTAGAAAAAAAGCAGTGCCAAAATTGACGCCTGAATATCAGCAGCGGGTGCCCACATTTACACGCCATTTCTTTTCAGACCTTTCATCAAGGTTACAGAACAATGGCCTTATCGTACTGGATAATTTTCAGCTATTAGCTGAGACTGACCCACTCCCTGCACTGTTACCTTGTATTGCGGAGTCACTGGAGGCAGGTGTTTCTCTGATTGTGATGAGTAGACATCTGCCTCCTTTTTCTATGAATTCATTAATTGTTAAACGCCAGTTGTGTGTCATCAATACAAAATTGATGCGCTTTTCCGAAGAAGAGTGGGTCGCGGCTAGTCACCTATTTAGAACAACGCGCTCTAAAGAGGCTCTGCTATCGTTGCACGTTAAACTTGATGGCTGGATAGCAGGGTTGGTTCTTTTACCGAATTTTTCAGATGTACCAAATAATGCGTGCACCTCAGGCCTGGGTATTGATGCATTGGATAGTTATATTGCAGATCAGTTTCTATCTTCTTTGGATGAAGAGACAAGTCAACTGTTGATGAGAGTGTGTTATATGCCGCATATCACAACGGTATCGGCAACGACAGTTAGCCGTATGGTACAGTCAAAAAAACTGCTCTCTAAACTGGCGCAAAAAAATTTATTTGTACTCAGGCAAGGTGATAAGGGATACACCGTACATCCTTTGATTAAAGAAGCTCTCCAGCAACGTGTTGAAAGCACCCTGTCAAAGGAACAATTATATGAATTGCGTCTTGCAACAACAGTAGCATTGCAGAATGACGGTGAATACGAAGCTTCTGCCGACCTGCTACTTGAGTTAAAAGAATGGCAAGCATTGATGGTGGTAATCCTCAAGCACGCCGCCGAATTGTTCGACAGTGGTCGCATTGAACCACTACAGCGATATATAAACGCTTTGCCAGAAGATTTCACCCGCCGTGAACCCTGGATAATTTTCTGGAATGGTAAACTATCGACTTACCAAAATATGATAACTGCGCTGGATTATTATGAGGCTGCCTATGCTCTCTTCATGGAAAAGTCCGATGCTAAGGGGGGATACTTAACCTGGTACGCTGCGGTATCCGTTATTTCCGGCACGTTGCAAGGTGGTGATCGTCTAGACACCTGGGTAAAGCGCTACGATAATCTAAGTAGTCGCTATCCAGAATTGCCTCAAGAGCTTCAGAAAGGTGCCATTGATGACATATTGTTACACTGCTATTTTTTCTCCGAGCAAAGCCCGAAAAAGAGAGAGCGATTGCGCAGAGGCCTGGCATCAGCCATTGAAGCGATGCCTGATTCACCCATGCGCCTGAAAATGATGTCAAGTTACGTCATTGTAGCAGCAGGTTCCGGAGTCAGGGAGCAAGATATGGTGATTTTTGAAAGGTTAGAAAATAGCCTGACTGAATTGAAAGATGATCCAGTATTGTATCTTGGCACAGCTATCTATTCCTCAATTGGTTTATGGTCACTTAATGCTTTTGACAAACAACTAGCGTTACAATTGCAAGCGTTGGAAGTTGCGAAAGAGAGCGGTGTTTCCGTTTTTTATGGCCATATTTATACACATATTGTTATTGCCGCATTAGGTGTAAATAAAATTGATTTGGCGAGGGAATATATCAGTAAACTGAAAGAGAATATCACTGAAAAAGACCATGTTTACCAATCACTATATATGACGTGCATTATCATAGCGGAAACATATATGGATGATTTTGGCGATGTTGATAGTATCGCCGAACAATATTTGCGTAACCTTGATAACACACATATACCACCATTTATCATTCATCATAAATTACTATACATCTACTATTTATGCGTACGACAAAAAGTAGCCGTGGCGCTGGCACTGCACGATGATTTGCTTGGATATTGTGAAAAAATAGCATTTCATGGGCAGACATCACGATTCTACCTGATTTATGCCAAGATATTTTTCGATAACGGAGAACATGAGCGCTCCAATCGCTACTTAAAAAAAGGTTTCTTGGTAGCAAGATGCGACGAAATTATTGCCTGCTGCCACTGGCCACCAGCACTTATGTCGTGGGCTTGCCAACGTGCACTGGTATTAGAGATAGAAACATCCTATGTCTCAAAATTTGTAGAAAAAAACTACCATAATTTACTGGTGCCCAATGCTAACTATCAAACATGGCCCTGGCCTTTTCGAATTTTTACTTTTGGACATTTTGAAGTGACCTCAAAAAAAGAGATCACTATTCTGAAACAACGTGCAGGTAAGTCATTTGCTTTGCTGAAAACACTGGTGGCAGCGCTAGATAGAGGCCTGACAAGCTACGCTTTGAAGGAAAAATTATACATCGATGTGAAGCGTGAAAAAGTATCACAACTGCTGGATACACAAATCCATCGTTTAAGAAAACACTTTGATAATGAACAGACAATTTTACGCCAGGGAGATAGTGTAAAACTTAATTTGAAATATTTTTGGGTAGATGTTCTCGAATTTGAAAGCCTGGGGAAGCGTAAAATAACAACGGAGAATGCACTAGAAATCGCAATACGCCTACAACAGCTATACAAGGGTGAATATCTTCCTGATGATGATGCCCTGGATGTGATAGCGCAACGTGAACGCTATCGAAATATCTATTTAGCCACTTTATTTAAATGCATGGATCATATGCAAGAGAAGAAAAATTCCGCTCTAGATATATGCCAAAACGCTCTCGTTCTGGAACCTTTGTCGGAGCCACTGTATCGAAAATTAATGTCGATTTATCTATCGCAAGGTAATCGAGATATGGCAGAAGTAACGTTAGGGCAATGCAATATGATGATATCACGCCATCTTGACAGTAGCATCTCCAACAAAACATTATCTTTGTTGAATAATGACTAATGGCTTGTGTGAGCCAGGGGGCTCAATCACCGCGTCGCGCCTACTGTTGGTGCCTACGGCAAATACCTCCGAATCGCTCATTCAGGCAATTGTTATCCCCCAGCAAGAGCTAGTGTTCCGCAGGCACTAAGAGGACTGTCGGACTTAGGGTGAATCTACTGCGGGCATGGTGCCCTTTAGGTAAAGGGCATTTTGACCCATTCCCAAGCTCCTTTTCGTTGAATATGTCCAATACTCACCTCAAGCGATCAAAAAAATGGACTTTGCCTCGCTACGCATCAGCTAAGTCTGACGGTCTCTCAGTACATCAACAATGATTACTACCTCAATATTAGTCCGCAAGGGGCAATCCACTGGGCACAGACCTCGGAATATCTTGACGTAAATCCAGGCTATCAGGGTCTGTTAGCGAATGGAGAAATGCCATCAGATGGCCGATTTTTTTTCGGCTTAGTCTGGTTTTCCCTAGTTCATTAGCCTCACCAATAGCAGCAACAAGATCCGGGCTGTTCATGACATAACAGTCATGACGGTTCAGGTCATCTCTCGATGGAAGACGAGGTTCAGTTGCGCAGTTATAGTTCATCAGCGAAGTAATGGGATCGAGGTGATGTTGCACCACACCTTCAAGTGTATCAAACGCACCACTGTGGCCCCACGGCCCTGTCAACACAACATTGCGCAGAGGCGGTGTGCGAAAGTGATAACGTTGCGATTCATATCCGGTTACCGCTTCACGCCCAAAGTCTTCATACCCACTGATCCCGTGCCCTTTGCCTGGCCCGACTTGCGGCATGGCAATAGCGTGAAACTGCATGTCCGTTTGAAATTTCCCTGAATGGCAAGACGAACAACCGGCTTTACCATAGAATAATTTCATTCCTTTCCTGGCCGCTTTACTCAGCGCTTTTTTATCCCCACGCAAGTGGCGATCGAACGGGCTGTTGTCCGCACGCCATGCGCTACTTTCGAAAGCTGAAATTGCATTGGCAGCATGCGCATAGGTGATTTCATATTGATTGATGCCAAAAGCCTGATTAAATAACATGACATACTCAGGGTTGTTACGTAAGCGATCGGCAATTTGCTGCCAAACGCCACCAGGCCCCGCTAGATTATCGTTAGCAGCGGCATCAGCAATGCTATTTTCGCCTAATTGACCAGCCATTTCGGTTGGCGATGTCACAGGAAACATCGCCTGTGCGGCCAGGACATTTTCTAAATGATGAGGGAGGTTATCGCCAGCAGGCGTCCTGAAACCACTTGTTTGAGTGTCATCAATTTCAACCCGACCATCATGAAATAACACAGTCATCGACTTTGCCCCCAAAGCGAAAATAGGCGGGGCATTGCGTGGCACACGCTCAATAACAGCATCACTGCCCGAACCAGTGTCCCGAGTGACGCCCAGGCCTCGTGCACCCTCGCCGATGGGTAAAGATAAACCGTCACCGGTATCGGTTAATCCGTGATGGCATGTAGCGCAAGCAATATTCCGATTGCCACTGAGTATTTTGTCAAAAAACAGGGCTTTTCCTAAGGCTACTTTTGCTTTATCCGGGTGGCCATTATCATAAAAATCATAGTCGCTAACTGGTGAAGGTAGATTTTTTTCATGGGCGTGTGCGCTCATGGGGACTAACAAAAACAAAATGATACACAAAAAGGGCACTTGATAACAATGCATTGATTTACTCCCTGCTAACATTTTGTAGCCTCCCAATACACAATGACTTATTTTCACTACCCAGGCCTAATCAAAAACGAAATTCAGGGATAATTGATGTGATCCATCACAGCTTATTGCGAAACAATTTTTTAAAATAATAGGCCTCCCCTTAGAGCCATAAAGCACTCAAAGGGGAGATGCAAAAGCTACTGAGCTGCTCCTTTAACATCAAATATCAATTGAAAATGCAGGTCAACTCCCCCTTGTGGTCTAACCTCAGATGGGGTGCCTCCATAGACGCGATAATCCGAGTGATAAGCGACGAGTAAATTATCGGCAACATCATATATATTAAAAGGCAGCATACGCTCCATGCTGGCTTTGCCTTTTTTATCTGTCACAAACACACTAGGAATGCCGCCGAAAGGCCCTGGTGGGCCAGATAGATTAAACTGCCAAACGGTATACACACTATTGGGAATCAGCCCTTTTATTTTCAGTTTTACTTTGCTCATCCCATTGCGGAGGATTTTTATTTTTAACTTGGAATCCCCTCCCTTAACCCAGTCAGCAATAGTAATCGGATTCGGACTACCAGGGTAAACCAGACCTCTCGTTGTGTTTTCAGCGCTGATAGACTCATCAATGACAACTGGCCAATGCTCATTGGTATCTCTATCCCTCTCCGTTATATATAACGTCGGGACATGACGTAACGGTACGGGCTCAGAGCCATCAATAGGTATATTGTAGAGTACCTCATGCACATGAGATTCGCCCAATACAGGTTCTACAAACCCACCATCCATTCGAATTTGCACAGAGGGCAATCTAAAATCCAATACGGGTTCACCTTCGATAACAGTAACCCTATTATCACCTCTTTCTTCATGAGCGAATGTCGCCTGCTGCATAAAAATGGCGAATACACTAAATGTTAGTATTGATACCAACTTCTTTCTATTCATTGACTTATCTCCCTTAAATGTTTATTAAACCTAATCAACTCACTTACCGCACAATGACATAGACTTTAATATTCATAAAACCCTAAAGTAAATTAAAGCCACGTAACAGATTAAGCACGTAAGCGGCGAAGTAACCTGAACCCCCTTCGTTCAGCTGACATTCAGCAACCATAATTAAAGCCCCTGACGCATAGAAACAGTAAGCCTTGCATTTTTCTGACAAAAAAAAAATTAATAAATAACGTGATTAATCAATTAGATAAATTCATGCAAAAAATTTAAACCTTAAGGGCGCGCACTATATGAACTACCCATATCTAAACTCGCCACCAGCAAGAGCGGGCCCATTTTCGAAACCGCCGCACCACCACTGGTGATAAAACCATCAAGCTTTCCGGATTACCAGGCAGATATGTTGTCGAACAAGGATGAAGGACTGTATTAATTTTACTCAGTGATAAAACTGAAAAACATGTATGCTAAAAAGGTACGCAGGTTTGAGAGCAACACCTTTTTGATCGATACCGAAGGCATACTGCAGCATGAATGGCGCGGCGTTAAGGTTGATGGCCACTTTGAAGCAGTGATGGAATGTGTCAAAACACTTAAAAAGTAGACAGATGACAGGCAATAACGGCAAACAAAAAAAGTTTTTTGTACTCGATACCAACGTGTTGATGCACGACCCCTCGTCTATCTTCCGCTTTCATGAGCATGACATCTTTATCCCGATGATCGTGCTTGAAGAGCTAGACAACAATAAACGCGGCACCTCAGAGGCATCACGCAACGCACGCCTGGCAAGCCGTTTTATTGAAGAGCTGATGAGTGATGGTGCGAAAAGGGAGATTGAAAAAGGGCTAAAACTACCTGCCCCAGAGAGCGGTGCCGCCGTTACTGGACGACTCTTTTTGCAGACACGAACGCTCACTTCTGAGCTGCCAAAAGATCTGCCCGGCAACAAGGCTGACAACCAGATTCTATCAACCGCACTTGCACTCCAGAAAGAGTACAAGCAGACAGTTGTGACGATCGTCTCTAAAGACATAAATCTACGCATCAAGGCTGTCGCGCTCGGCATCCCTGCTGAAGATTATCGTGTTGACCAGGTGCTTGATGACCTTAGTCTACTCTACAGTGGGCAAAGTAAATTGAGTGATGTTTTTTGGGATCAACACAGCAAAGAGTTATCCTCCTGGAAAGAGGGCAATAAAACCTACTATCAAATCACAGGGCCTGAAAGTGAGCATTGGAGGCCAAACCAGCTCATTCACGATGATAAAAAAAATGGCTTCGAGGGTATCGTCCGCTCCGTTGACAATGGCTGTGCCACGGTAGAGGTTTGCACCAACTATCGCACTAGCAAGCATAATGTATGGGGCGTTAACGCACGTAACCGTGAACAAAACTTTGCGCTTAACTTGCTGCTCGATCCCAATGTTGATTTTGTTTCGCTACTCGGCAACGCAGGTACCGGTAAAACCTTATTAACACTTGCTGCGGGGCTTGCACAGGTATTGGATGAGCGACGCTACAATGAGATAATCATGACTCGCGTCACAGTGCCAATGGGCGAAGACATCGGTTTTTTACCGGGCACAGAAGAAGAAAAAATGGCACCGTGGATGGGTGCGCTAATGGATAACCTTGAGGTACTATCCAATGCAGAAGGCGGTGCCTGGGGACGCGCAGCAACCAGTGACCTGCTTTCCAATCGTATCAAAATTCGATCGCTAAACTTTATGCGCGGACGCACCTTTCTCAACCGCTATCTGATTATTGATGAGGCACAAAACCTGACATCAAAACAGATGAAATCATTAATCACACGAGCAGGGCCAGGCACCAAAGTCGTCTGCCTGGGTAACACCGCACAGATCGATACGCCTTACTTAACTGAAACCACCGCGGGCATCACTTATGTGGTTGATCGCTTTGCTGAATGGGAACATAGTGGGCATATCACACTCATCAGTGGCGAACGATCTCGCCTGGCAGACTATGCATCCGAGATACTCTAAGAGACCTTTGCAGGAGAACTAGTTTTCGTTCCAGCAAGGCATAAATGATCGAAAAAATGGAGTTTACACGAAGTAAACGACTGTTTTGAGATCATTTATAACGTAGCTGGGGCGGAAAATAGACTCGTACAAAGGTCTCTCTAAACAGTAAAAGGGGGTATCATGCCCCTTTATATTTATGCTGCCTCGCGTTGCACCTCAGTAGAAGGAGGCGGATCAGCCTCCACAAACTCGTCAGATCGAGGCCACGAATTCATCAAAGCTTTCACTAATGTTGCCAATGGAATCGCAAAGAAGACCCCCCAAACCCCCCACAGCCCACCAAAGACTAGCACCGCGGTAATAATCGCCACTGCGTGCAGATTGACCGCTTCAGAAAATAACCACGGCACCAGTAGATTTCCATCCAATGCCTGTATCACACCATAAGCGGCCATCAAATAAGCAAAGTCAGCACTCCATCCCCATTGGAAATAGGCGATGATCGCCACAGGAAAAGTCACCGCTGCGGCTCCAATATATGGGACAACCACCGACAAGCCAACAAGTGCACCAAGCAGCATTGCGTACTGCAACCCCATTAAGGCAAAGACAACAAAAGAGACCACCCCAACAATGATAATTTCCAGGAACTTACCACGTACATAGTTACCTATCTGGAGGTCCATTTCTTCCCAGATGCGGGTTGCCAGGGCCCGTTCACGAGGCATTGAGTCAGAGATCCAACTAACAAAAACCCTTTTGTCCTTCATAAATAAGAAGACTAACACGGGTACTAAAATCAAATAGATGACGAGAATAAAGAGCCCTGATATCGATGCCAGTGAAAACGACACGAGATGTTGGCCAGCATCAGCAACGCTAGATCGAATCGTGTTCATCAGCTCTGCAACCTGGGCCTCTGAAATAAAAGTTGGGTAATTGACGGGTAGTTGTAACAGACTCTGCTGGCCCTTTGCGATCATCGCAGGCAGCTCTTGAAATAGCTGGCTTAACTGACCAAACAGCATTGGCATCAGCCCAAAAATAAGCAGTAGTAGTAGCGCACAGAATGGCATAAAAACCATTAGCACTGCCGGTAAGCGCGCAATCTTACGCCGTTCAATCATGCCGACGATCCCTTCCAACAGGTAAGCAATCACCAAACTGGCCAGTAATGGTGCCAGCATTTCACCCATGAAAATGACAATGGCAAAACCAGCAAGCAGCAACAGAGCCAGTATGACCCCTTCCTGGTCTGTAAAGTAACGCCTGAACCACCTGACGAGCACTTGAGCCATATTACAGAAAAGCCTCTTATTTCAACCAATAGGTATTACTACAAACATAAACCGCCAATCATATACCAGCATTGATTTGGGGCCTAGTATTCTTCTTATTACCACCTAAACATCTAAGTTTTTAATCGCATTATCGAAGCGTTACTACATCTCCGATCGATGCATTAAGCATATCGGCCGCAGATGAAGCGTTGGCAGCAATTTCAACCAATCCATTACTATTTTTATACCAAAACAACCCACTAGATGCCACCTCACCAAATGTGCGCGCATAATTGATCTCTTTTCCACACAGCGTAAATACAGCAGCCGTAGACACACCTTCTGCACGTATGCCTGATATTAGATTGCCAAAATGGTCAATATAAACGACATAAGCGTAGTCAAAATCAGCTGCTGTATGCTCAGGGGGAGGCAAGATACGCAGTTTATCCCCTGAAAAGATATCCAGCTCTAGCTCAGCTGCAATAGGGGCAAATAGATCCCGACCGTGAAAGGAGTTAGATAACCTATCAGGTTGCCATGTAATTTCCCAGCATTGCGCTCGACTATCTTGTTTCAGCACCAAATCGAACAGCCCATTATCTGGTCCGACAAACCAGTGCCCGTTCGCTTTTACTACGATGCCCAGCCTTTCAGGCATCCCCACTCCTGGGTCGACAATTGATAGGAACACGGATCCTTCAGGGAAATGTCTGGAATATGCGGCAAGTAGCGCAGCACTCGCCTTTGGCTTGAATCTGGGAAGATCTGAAAATAGATCAATGATGTGGCAATTAGGGGCTTGCTGATACAGGGCAGCCTTTATTTGCCCGATATATGGGCCTTCTAAACCAAAGTCAGTGGATAAAACGATCATTGTAGAGATAAAAAAGCCGGGATAACCCGGCTTTTTGTTTAACTTTCGCTTTCTGAACTATCTTCTTCGATCTCAGGAAGAGGGCGATCAACCAGTTCGACGATCGCCATTGGAGCGCTATCACCATCACGGAAGCCACACTTCAGAATCCTCACATAACCACCAGGGCGTTCTTTATAACGAGGCCCTAGCTCGTTGAATAGCTTTGTTACCACATCACGATCACGTACACGAGCAAAAGCAAGGCGGCGGTTTGCAACAGTGTCGTTCTTCCCCAGAGTAATCAATGGCTCAACAACACCACGCAATTCTTTCGCCTTAGGCAAAGTTGTGCGGATCATTTCATGAGTAACCAGTGATGCAGACATGTTTTTGAACATGGCTTCACGATGGCTACTTGTTCTATTTAATTTTCTTCCACTCTGTCTATGACGCATTTTCTATATTCTCATTAACTAAAGCTTAAACTGACGCTTCGGTTTTATCATCTGAATTACTGCTTGCACCAACAAGTCCTGCTGGCGGCCAATTTTCTAAACGCATACCCAGTGACAACCCCTGAGAGCCAAGAATATCTTTGATCTCTGTCAAAGATTTCTTACCAAGGTTTGGCGTTTTTAATAACTCTACTTCAGTGCGTTGAATCAGGTCGCCAATAAAGAAGATGTTTTCTGCTTTAAGGCAATTTGCCGAACGAACGGTTAGCTCAAGATCATCTACTGGGCGCAGTAGAATTGGATCAATATCTGCTTCAGGCGCAACAGGCTCTTCAATCGTCGTTGTTTCAAGATCCACAAAGACTGAAAGCTGATCTTTTAGAATACTCGCTGCGCGTCTGATCGCTTCTTCTGGATCAATGCTGCCATTCGTTTCAATATCAATAATCAATTTATCAAGATCGGTACGCTGTTCAACACGAGCGCTTTCAACATTGTATGCAATTCGGCGAACAGGGGTAAAAGAAGCATCTAGCTGAAGATTACCAATAGGACGATTCTCATCTGAAACGTCATGTGTTGCTGCCGTACGACGGTTAACAGCCGGCTGATAGCCACGACCACGCTCAATCTTAAGACGCATGTTCAGCTCACCAACGTCAGTCAGGTTAGCGATCACGTGATCTGGATTCATGATTTCGATGTCGTGAGACAATTCAATGTCACTTGCCAGCAGTTGACCTGCACCTTTTTTGCTAACCGTTAAAGTCGCTTCATTGCGTTCATGCATCACAATTGAAAGCCCTTTCAGGTTTAACAGAATATCGATCACATCTTCCTGTACACCCTCAATCGTGGTGTACTCATGAAGCACACCATCAATCTCAACTTCAGTGACCGCACAACCTGGAATTGAAGACATCAAGATACGGCGGATTGCATTACCTAGCGTGTGACCAAAGCCACGCTCTAGAGGCTCCAGTGTTACTTTGGCACGCAGATCATTGATGACCTGTACATCCACAACACGTGGTTTTAAAAATTCGTTTGCTGAGCCCTGCATTAATTGTCCTCTCTAGAGTCCGGTAGTCAGATATTAGTAATTGATTGAATTCAACAAGAAGTAAAATTACTTCGAATAGAGCTCAACAATTAAATGCTCATTGATCTCAGCGGGGAGATCGCTTCGTTCTGGGCATGATTTAAAGGTGCCACTCATTTTGTCACCATCAACCTGAACCCAGTCAGCAAAACCCTGCTGTTGTGCAAATTCTAATGATGATTTAATGCGCAGTTGGCTTTTTGACTTCTCAGCAACTGCTAGCTCATCACCAGGCTTAACCTGATAGCTCGGAATGTTAACTTTCTTACCATTAACGGTAAGTGCATTATGTCGAACAAGTTGGCGAGCTTCGCTGCGAGAAACGCCCATGCCCATACGATAGGCAACATTATCCAGACGGCATTCCAGGATTTTCAGCAGGTTTTCACCTGTCGAACCCTTGCGACGATCAGCTTCGCTATAGTAGCTTCTGAACTGATCTTCTAGCACTCCGTAAACTCTTTTAACTTTCTGTTTTTCACGCAGCTGTACTGCATAATCTGTCAGACGTGTACGACGAGTTCCGTGCTGGCCAGGAGGAAACGCTCTGTTTTCTACCGCACACTTCGCGGTATGGCACTTCTCCCCTTTAAGGAAAAGTTTTTCGCCTTGACGACGACATAAACGACACTTTGCACCTACATATTTAGCCACAATAACCTACCTTAAACTCGACGCTTTTTCGACGGACGACACCCATTATGCGGGATTGGTGTCACATCAGAAATGCTATTAATTTTAAATCCAGCGGCATGAAGTGCGCGTACAGCAGACTCGCGACCAGGCCCAGGGCCTTTCACCATCACATCCATGTTCTTCATACCGAACTCTTTTACAACAGAGCCAGCCTTTTCTGCGGCAACCTGTGCGGCGAAAGGAGTACTCTTTCTTGAGCCACGGAAACCAGAACCACCAGCAGTTGCCCAGGCCAGTGTATTTCCCTGACGGTCAGTGATAGTGATAATTGTGTTATTAAATGATGCGTGAACGTGAGCTACGCCATCTACAACATTCTTTTTGACGCGCTTACGCGCGCGATTGCTTGTTTTAGCCATGATCTACTGGTCGCTTCCGTAGTATTTTACTTTCTAATCGCTTTACGTGGCCCTTTACGGGTACGTGCATTTGTCTTTGTTCTCTGTCCACGAAGAGGCAATCCACGACGATGACGGATACCACGGTATGCACCGAGATCCATCAAACGTTTGATATTCATCGTAACTTCACGACGAAGATCACCTTCAACTTCATATTTACCGACTTCAGTACGCAGTGCCTCAAGTTCAACTTCAGTTAAATCTTTAACTTTGGTTGACGGCTTAATGCTGCTTACTACACAAATCTTACTTGCCCGGGTTGGTCCAATACCGTAGATTGCTGTTAGAGCAATGACAGTATGTTTATTTACCGGGATATTGATGCCTGCAATACGGGCCATCTAAACACTCCTAAACACTGATAACACTTCGCATTTCGCGAAAGCGGGTAATTCTATTATCGATGGGCGACGAAATCAATAAAAATCCGTGCCAATCAGCAACTAACCTTGTCTTTGTTTGTGGCGAGCATCTTTACAGATCACTCGAACCACGCCTTTTCTGCGAACAATTTTACAATTTCTACAGATTTTCTTTACTGATGCACGTACTTTCACGTTCTCTCTCCAAACCTAATATTTAATCTGATGTTGCAGTCTACTAGCGCTTAGGTGCGCCGCCCTTAAGCTTCGACTTCTTCAGCAGGCTGTCATACTGATGAGACATCAGGTGAGATTGAACCTGCGCCATAAAATCCATCACGACAATCACGATAATTAACAGCGATGTACCACCAAAATAGAAGGGGACATTCCAGTAAACAATCAAGAACTCTGGTAATAGGCACACAGCGGTAATATAAAGCGCCCCAACAAGTGTTAAACGTGTCATCACCTTATCTATGTACTGTGCTGTCTGTTCACCTGGACGAATACCCGGAATAAAAGCACCTGATTTTTTTAGGTTATCTGCCGTATCTTTCGGATTAAATTGCAATGCGGTGTAAAAGAAGCAGAAAAATATAATCGCGAGCGCCAGTAGCATCACATATAGAGGCTGTCCTGGTGAGATCATCTGTGAAATATCTTGCAGCCACTCCATCCCTTCAGCACTACCAAACCAGCCGCCCATGGTCGCCGGGAACATAATAATCGCAGAGGCAAAGATGGGTGGAATCACACCCGCCATGTTCACTTTTAGTGGTAAATGGCTTGTTTGCCCAGCATACATTTTACGCCCTTGCTGTCGCTTGGCGTAATTTACCGTAATTCGCCGCTGTCCGCGCTCAACAAATACAACAAATGCAGTTACTGCGATTGCCAATGTGATGATCGTCAGTACCGCTACCGAGCTCATTTCACCGGTTCTTGCCAGCTCTAATGTGCCGCCAATTGCCGATGGCAATCCGGCGACAATTCCAGCGAAAATGATAATCGAGATGCCATTGCCGATTCCTCGCTCAGTAATCTGTTCACCCAACCACATCAGAAACATGGTACCGGTCACCAAACTCAGTGCAGCGACTATTCTAAAATCCCAACCCGGGTCAATCACAACACCACTGCCGCCGATCTGCTGGCTTTCGATTGCGATTGATATGCCTAGCGCCTGAAACGTCGCCAAAAACAATGTCAAATAGCGCGTATATTCCGATAACTTGCGACGACCAGACTCACCTTCTTTTTTAAGCTGTTCAAGCTTTGGTGATACAGCCGTGAGTAGCTGAATAATAATCGATGCCGAAATGTAGGGCATCACACCCAATGCAAACACCGATAAGCGCCCTAAAGCGCCACCAGAGAACATGTTGAACATTTCGATGATCGTACCACGGCTCTGCTCAAACAATGCAGCAAGCGCCATGGGGTCAATCCCCGGCACCGGTATATGTGTACCAATACGGTAAACAAGCAGTGCGCCGAGAACAAACAGCAAACGCTGCTTGAGTTCAGTCAGGCGACCTGCGCCTGCTAATGCTGAGCCAGATGCGACCACTTAGTCCTCGATCTTGCCGCCAGCAGCTTCAATCGCTGCACGCGCACCTTTTGTCACATTAATTCCACGAAGCGTTACTGCTATCGCAATCGCACCAGAATCGATCACTTTTGCTTTCAGCGTCTGCTGCGGAACAATGTCCGCGGCAATCAGTGCTGCCAGGTCGACTACACCACCTTCTATTGCTGTCAGTTCGTGCAAACGAACTTCTGCACGGGTTGATTTAACTCTAGATGAAAAACCAACTTTTGGTAAGCGACGCTGCAAAGGCTGTTGACCGCCTTCGAAACCGACTTTGTGAAAGCCACCTGAACGCGAGTGCTGACCTTTATGGCCACGTCCACATGTCTTACCAAAACCAGAACCGATACCACGGCCTACTCGCTTACGTGTCTGTTTAGCGCCAACACCAGGCTTGATTGTATTAAGGTACATCTTACTCTTCCTCAACTCTCAGCATATAATATGCTTTATTGATCATGCCACGGGTACAGGGAGTATCTTCAACGGACACAGTTTGATGCATCCGGCGCAGTCCTAGACCAGCAAGACAGGCTTTGTGAGATGCTAGTCGTCCATTTGGACTGCGAACCAGCGTCACTTTTATTTGTCTTTTGTTATCAACCATTAGAATTATTCCAATATTTCCTTAACCGTTTTGCCGCGTTTTGCAGCAACTGCTTCAGCGTTGGTCATACCGCGTAGACCATTGACTGTTGCACGTACAACGTTCACTGGGTTTGTTGACCCGATGCACTTAGCTAGAACGTCCTGTACACCCAATACTTCAAATACTGCTCGCATTGCGCCACCAGCAATAATCCCGGTACCCGGTGTTGCCGGTTGCATAAATACTTTTGCTGCGCCATGTCTTGCAGTAATCGGGTACTGAAGGGTCACATCGTTTAACTTTACATCAACCATGTTACGCCGCGCATCTTCCATTGCCTTTTGAATCGCAATCGGAACCTCACGCGCTTTTCCACTACCAAAACCGATACGGCCCTTTCCATCACCAACGACTGTTAGAGCAGAAAAACCAAACTGACGGCCACCTTTTACAACTTTGGCAACACGACGGACACCTACAAGCTTTTCCTGTAGATCATCACTTTTTTGAGAAGTATCAAACTTAGCCATTTCCTAGCCCTTAGAATTCGAGGCCGTTTTCACGCGCAGCTTCCGCTAACGCTTTCACACGACCATGGTATTTAAATCCTGAACGATCAAATGCAACCTTAGAAACACCAGCTGCTTTTGCCTTATCTGCGATCATTTTCCCAACCGCAGTAGCAGCAGAGATATTGCCACCGTTACTTAGGCTTGCTTTAACATCTTTATCTAATGTTGAAACACTAGCAATAACATCTGCACCACTGGTACCGATCAATTGCGCATATATATGTCGCGGTGTGCGAAAGATGCAAAGCCTTTCAACACCTAGCTCTTTAATCTTCGCTCTTGTACGTTTTGCACGACGTAAACGACCTGTTTTCTTGTCCACGCTATTCACCTATATAATTCTAAATGTGGGCTTTAATTATTTTTTCTTGGCTTCTTTCATGACGATATGTTCGCCAACGTAGCGCACGCCCTTACCTTTATAAGGCTCAGGTGGACGATAAGCGCGAATGTTAGCTGCCGCTTGTCCAACCTGTTGCTTATCTGCACCCCTAACAACGATTTCAGTCTGACTTGGGGTCTCAACTGTTATGCCTTCTGGTACATCAAAGTTCACAGGGTGTGAAAAACCAAGGGTTAGATTTAATACTTTGCCCTGCGCTTGCGCGCGGTAACCAACGCCTACCAATGCTAGCTTCTTTTCAAAACCTGCATGTACGCCCATCACCATGTTATTGACAATCGCACGTGTCGTTCCAGACAATGCGATAGCTGACTTCCCTTTTGCTCGAGTAGCAACACGAAGCTCATCACCTTCTCTAACAACTTCAACGTCTTTATGTACGGAAAATGCCAACTGACCTTTTCCACCTTTAATAGAAATGTCCTGGCCGTTGATGGTGACATCAACGCCCGCAGGAACAATTACTGGATTTTTTGCAATTCTAGACATAGTTCAACCGATCAAGAAATATAACAAAGAACTTCACCGCCATGTCCTGCCGCGCGTGCCGCACGGTCAGTCATAACGCCCTTAGAGGTAGATACGATTGCGATTCCAAGTCCAGCCTGAACTTTTGGTATCTCGCCTTTACCTCTGTATATACGTAATCCAGGACGACTAGCTCTTTTTAGCTCATCCATTACTGGCTCTCCCTGATAATATTTCAGCGTAATCGTCAGTGATTTTTTACTATCACTTTCTTCCGTTGAAAAGCCAGTGATGTAACCTTCAGATTTTAGTACACCAGCAATCGCTTCTTTCAGCGTTGATGACGGCATAGACACATCAACTTTATTGGCTGCTTGTGCGTTGCGAATGCGGGTCAAAAGATCCGCAATTGGGTCGGTCATGCTCATTTATAAATCCTAACCAGTCGTTTTATTCAATAATTCTAATTAATCACCAGGTTTAAACCAGTGATTTACCAACTCGCCTTAACCAGGCCTGGCACATCACCACGCATAGCAGACTCTCTTAATTTATTACGGCTCAGGCCAAACTTACGGTAAAAACCGTGTGGTCTACCAGTAATACGACAACGTTTACGCTGACGAACTGGGCTTGAGTCTCTAGGAAGTGCGTGAAATTTCTGCTGTGCAGCATCACGATCTTCGTCCGAAGCATTTTCGTCCGACATTATACGCTTTAATTCAGCTCTTTTCGCTGCATATTTTGCAACCAGTCGAGTTCTTTTAGCTTCACGATTAATCATTGATACTTTTGCCATGGCTCAGAACCTCACTTCTTAAATGGAAAGTTAAATGCTTCCAGCAGTGCGCGACCTTCTTCGTCGGTTTTTGCTGTCGTGGTAACAGTAATGTCTAATCCACGTAAAGTATCAATCTTTTCATATTCAATTTCGGGGAACATGATCTGCTCACGCACACCCATGCTGTAATTACCACGGCCATCAAAAGATTTACCATTCAATCCACGGAAATCACGAATACGTGGAATTGAGATTGAAATAAGTCGATCCAGGAACTCATACATACGTTCACGGCGTAGCGTTACTTTACACCCGATAGGCCAGCCATCACGAATTTTAAATGCCGCGACTGATTTACGAGCATAGGTAACGATTACTTTCTGGCCGCTGATTTTCTGCAAATCATTTACCGCGTGCTCAATAATTTTTTTATCACCTACCGCCTCACCTACACCCATATTCAGTGTGATTTTGGTAATGCGAGGTACTTCCATCACGCTTTTATAGCCCATCTTTTCAACCAGCTGATTGACTATGTTTTCGCGGTAATGTTCCTGGAGTCTTGCCATCTTCCTATCCAACCTTAAAATTATTAGCTATCAATGACTTCATTGTCAGACTTAAAAAAGCGAACCTTACGTCCATCTTCCAGAGTCTTGACGCCAACCCGACCAGCTTTTTTAGTCGCTGGGTTGTACAGAGCAATATTAGAGATATTAATAGGCATCTCTTTGCTGACGATACCGCCAGCAATGCTTTTATTCGGGTTAGGCTTGGTGTGACGCTTAGCCATGTTAATATTTTCAACGACTACTCGCTCTTCGCTGACTATTTTAATAACCGTGCCTCGCTTGCCTTTATCTTTGCCGGCGATCACAATTACATCATCATTTTGTTTAATCTTTTTCATCTTAATATCGTCCGCGCAATCAGCCTTACAGAACTTCTGGGGCTAATGAAATAATTTTCATGAAACGCTCAGTACGTAGCTCACGAGTCACAGGGCCAAAGATACGAGTACCAATTGGTTGCAGCTGCGCATTCAGCAGCACTGCTGCATTTGAGTCAAAGCGAATTAAAGAGCCATCAGCACGACGTACGCCTTTACAGGTACGCACAACAACAGCGTTGTAAACTTCACCTTTTTTAACTTTACCGCGAGGAATTGCTTCCTTAATACTCACCTTAATAATGTCACCAACACCGGCATAACGGCGATGTGAACCGCCCAGTACCTTGATACACATTAGCTGACGTGCACCACTGTTATCAGCAACGTCGAGTTTTGACTGCATCTGTATCATTGTTTATCCCCGTAAACCTTATATATTCGTTTCTTCAGGGCTGGGATTAACCAGCAACCTTTTCATCTACCGAGACAAGCATCCATGATTTGCTTTTAGACAATGGTCTGCACTGCTCGATAGTTACTAAATCACCTTCGTTACATTCGTTGTTCTCATCATGAGCCTGTAGCTTAGTAGAACGTTTGATGTATTTTTTGTAGAGTGGGTGAGGCTCTTTTCTTTCAATAAGGACAGTGACAGTCTTATCCATTTTGTCACTGACAACGCGACCAGTTACGCTTCGTGATACCTGCGCTTGCTCACTCATGATTCATTACCCGCTTTTTTCTCGTTAATTACTGTATTTATGCGCGCAATGTTACGGCGAACGTCTTTTAACAAATGAGACTGAGTCAATTGACCAGTGCCTTTTTGCATGCGCAGGTTAAACTGTTCACGCAGTAGCTCAAGCTTCTCACTGTTCAGTTCATCAATATTTTTTTCTCTAAGCTCAGTCGCATTCATCACATCACCGTCCGGCATACAAATGTTGTTTGTACTGGTAATTTAGCAGCCGCAAGCTCAAATGCTTCACGAGCCACTTCTTCAGATACACCTTCCATTTCATATAACATACGACCTGGCTGGATCTGGGAGACCCAGTATTCCACGTTACCTTTACCCTTACCCTGTCTAACTTCAATCGGCTTCTTGGTGATCGGTTTGTCTGGGAAAATTCTGATCCAGATTTTACCACCACGCTTGATGTGACGTGTCATTGCACGACGAGCGGCTTCAATCTGACGCGCCGTAATACGACCGCGAGATGTCGCTTTTAGCCCGAATTCACCGAAGCTTACTTTATTGCCAACAGTGGCAAGCCCGCGGTTGCGGCCCTTCATCTGTTTGCGAAATTTTGTCTTTTTTGGCTGAAGCATAACTACTCTTTCCTTTAACTAGCCGCGGCCTTATCAGCAGGTTTACTCTCTTCCTGCTCAACCGTATTAAATACCTCACCCTTGAAGATCCATACCTTGATACCGATCACACCTGAAGGCGTATGCGCTTCAGCGGTGCCATAATCAATATCAGCACGAAGAGTGTGAAGAGGAACACGACCTTCACGGTACCATTCGCGACGGGCAATTTCTGCTCCATTCAAACGACCAGCAACGTTAATCTTGATTCCACCCGCTCCTAAACGCATTGTATTTGTCACCGCTCTTTTCATTGCGCGACGGTACATAATGCGTCGTTCTAGCTGCTGTGCAACACTTTCAGCAACCAACTGTGCATCCAGTTCAGGTTTACGAATTTCTTCTATGTTGATGTGTACCGGAATACCCATCATTTTAGAAACTTCTTTACGAAGTGATTCGATATCTTCACCCTTTTTACCAATCACCATTCCAGGACGAGCAGTATGCACAGTAATACGTGCGTTACGAGCTGGACGTTCGATCTGAATTCTGCTCACAGAAGCCTGCAGCAGTTTCTTTTTCAGGTACTCGCGCACCTTAAGATCGGTGTAAAGATAGTCAGCATAATCTTTTGAATCGGCATACCATTTAGAGGTCCAATCCTTAACAATGCCTAGACGAATACCAATTGGATGTACTTTTTGACCCATAGTCTAAGAACTCTCTTATTTGTCGCTTACGGTCACAGTGATGTGACTTGTACGTTTTAGAATCTGGTTACCGCGACCACGAGCACGTGCGCGGAAACGTTTCTGTGTTGGGCCTTCATCTACCCAAATGGCAGAAATTTTCAGCTCATCAACATCGGCAGCTTCGTTATGCTCTGCATTTGCGATTGCAGATTCCAGTACTTTTTTGACGATCCCGGCACCTTTTTTCTGACTGAACAACAAAGTATTCAGTGCTCTATCAACAGGCAGTCCACGCACCTGGTCAGCAATCAATCTCGCTTTTTGTGCAGAAATCCCGACGTATCTCAGTTTTGAAGCAACTTCCATCTCAAATCACCTATTTAGATTTTCTGTCAGCCACGTGACCTTTAAAGGTACGTGTCAGTGAAAATTCGCCAAGCTTGTGTCCAACCATGTTCTCAGAAATCAGTACTGGTGAGTGCTGACGACCGTTATGAACAGCAATTGTTAGTCCAACCATCTCTGGACTAATCATTGAACGTCGAGACCAAGTTTTGATCGGACGTTTATTGTTTGAAGCAATGGCTTCTTCCACCTTTTTAACAAGGTGCTGATCAATAAACGGACCTTTTTTAATTGAACGTGGCACTTTATAACCCCTGTCTAGTTCTATTACTTAAATAGCCGATTTAGCGCGTCTTACGACGTGATCTAACGATCAGCTTATCAGTACGCTTGTTGCTGCGAGTTTTATAACCCTTAGTCGGTGTGCCCCACGGGCTTACTGGGTGGCGACCACCAGAAGTGCGTCCTTCACCACCACCATGCGGATGATCAACCGGATTCATCGCAACACCGCGAACAGTAGGGCGAACACCGCGCCAGCGTTTAGCACCTGCTTTACCTAATGAACGCAAACCATGCTCAGAGTTACTGACTTCACCAATCGTTGCGCGACATTCAAGCAGAATTTTGCGCATTTCACCTGAACGAAGACGTAAAATACCGTGATTATTTTCTTTTGCAACTAACTGCGCAGAAGTGCCGGCACTACGTGCGATTTGCGCACCTTTTCCAGGCTTAAGTTCCATGCAGTGAATAACACTACCCACTGGAATATCACGCATAGGCAGACAGTTACCTGGCTTAATCGGCGCATCAACACCAGAAACAATTTCGGTGCCCGCTTTAACATCTTTTGGTGCAATAATGTAACGGCGCTCACCATCCGCATACAAAACCAGTGCAATGTTAGCACTACGATTTGGATCATATTCAAGGCGCTCAACAACACCTGTGATGCCATCTTTATTACGCTTGAAATCGATCATTCTGTAATGCTGCTTGTGCCCACCACCTTTGTGGCGAACAGTAATACGGCCATTATTATTACGCCCGGCATTCTTTGATTTACTCTCTAACAAAGGTGCGTGTGGCTTGCCTTTATGTAAATCCGGGTTGACCACCTTGACTAAAAAACGTCTACCGGGTGATGTAGGCTTTGTCTTAACGATTGGCATTATCGTAATCCTTATTTAACTCTGTGCTTTTTATTCTATCTATTCAGAGGGGTATGCAGGTTTACTGCGCACCCATGAAGTCAATGTCATGGCCTGGCTGCAGTTTCACGTAGGCTTTTTTCCAGTCTGAACGACGACCGATAGTCTTACCAAAACGCTTTTCCTTACCTTTAACATTAGATACCTGAACAGCATCGACTTTAACGTCGAACATCAATTCAACAGCCTGCTTAATCTCTGGTTTAGTTGCATCAGAGATCACACGAAATGCAAATTGCTTATCAGTATCTGCTGCACGTGCAGTCTTCTCGGAAATATGAGGAGCAAGCAGTACTTTCATCAATCTTTCCTGATTCATCCTAATCTTTCCTCAATTTTCTTAATCGCATCGACTGTCATTAGCACCTTTTCAAAACGCACCAGGCTGACAGGATCAATTTCCACTGTGTCCATCACATCTACTTTATGTAGATTACGTGACGCCAGATAAAGATTCACATCTGGCTCATTCCCAACGATTAAAACTGACGTTAAACCCAGTGCATCAAGCTTTCCGGCCAACTCTTTGGTCTTCGGTGCTTCCAATGCAAATTTATCAACCACTACTAAACGATCTTTTCTCGCTAATTCAGAGAGAATCGAACGTAAAGCCAGCCGATACATTTTTTTATTGATCTTCTGAGAATAGTTCCTGGGTGTCGCTGCAAACGTTACACCACCTGCTCTCCAAATCGGGCTGCGTATTGTACCAGCTCTTGCGCGTCCTGTACCCTTTTGACGCCAGGGTTTTGCGCCACCGCCACTCACTTGTGAGCGGGTTTTCTGTGCTTTTGTACCAGAACGAGCGCCAGCCAGGTGTGCAGTCACTGCCTGATGGATCAATGCCTCGTTATATTGGCAATCAAATGTCGCATCTGATAGCTCAACTGCATTTTTAGATGCTTTACCAGTCGCTGTTGTAAGATTTAATTCCACAATACTTCCCCTTATCCGCGCATCTTAACTGCTGGATGAACGATCACATCGCCACCCGTAGCACCAGGAACGGAACCTTTCACCAACAGCAGATTGCGTTCAACGTCAACACGAACAACTTCGAGGTTCTGCGTAGTGCGCTTAACGTTACCCATCTGACCAGACATCTTTTTGCCTTTAAATACACGCCCCGGCGTTTGATTCTGACCAATAGAACCCGGTGTACGATGAGACAGCGAGTTACCATGTGTCGCATCTTTCATTGCAAAGTGATGGCGCTTAACAGTACCGGCAAAACCTTTACCAATACTTGTACCGGTCACATCAACCTTCTGGCCTGCCTCAAAAATATCAACCTTAATTTCAGAGCCGGCAGCGATACCTTCGCCTTCACCTTCATTAAGGCGAAACTCCCAAACACCACGCCCAGCCTCAACACCTGCTTTCGCAAAATGACCAGCCTGCGGCTTGGTGACTCGTGAAGCACGTCGCTCACCAGTCGTGATCTGCAAAGCACGATATCCATCAACCTCAGGTGTTTTAACCTGAGAAACCCGATTCGCTTCCACTTCAATTACGGTCACTGGGATAGAAACACCATCTTCTGTGAAGACACGTGTCATGCCACATTTACGACCGACGATACCAATCGACATTGCTAAAACCTCTATACTGTACGTATTAGTTCAGTTTAATTTGAACATCCACACCGGCAGCCAAATCAAGCTGCATCAGTGCGTCAACCGTTTTATCTGTTGGATCAACGATATCCATCATGCGTTTATGCGTTCTAATCTCATACTGATCTCGCGCATCCTTATTAACATGCGGAGAAATCAGAATGGTAAAGCGCTCTTTCTTCGTTGGAAGCGGAATAGGCCCCTTCACATGAGAACCAGTTCTCTTGGCCGTCTCAACAATTTCTCTAGCCGACTGATCAATTAGTCGGTGATCAAATGCTTTCAAGCGTATACGTATTCTTTGACTAGCCATTATTTGTACTCGCTGATCCTGATCATTCAATAATTTTAGAAACTACACCGGCACCAACAGTGCGGCCGCCTTCACGAATCGCGAATCGCAGCCCGTCACTCATGGCAATCGGTGCAATCAAGGTAACTGTCATTGCTACATTGTCACCAGGCATCACCATCTCAGTACCTTCTGGAAGCTCACATGCACCCGTTACGTCCGTCGTACGGAAGTAAAACTGTGGGCGATATCCCTGAAAGAATGGAGTATGACGTCCGCCCTCATCTTTGTTCAAAATGTAGATCTCTGCTTCAAAAACAGTGTGAGGCTTGATCGAACCAGGCGCACAAAGCACCTGACCACGCTCAACATCTTCACGCTTGGTTCCACGCAGTAGAACACCTACATTGTCGCCCGCTTCACCCTGATCTAGCAGCTTGCGGAACATTTCTACACCGGTACAGGTTGTTTTTACGGTATCTTTAATACCAACAATTTCAATCTCTTCACCGACTTTAACAACACCCTGATCAATACGACCGGTCACAACAGTACCGCGACCTGATATAGAGAACACGTCCTCTACTGGCATCAGGAAAGCACCATCTATCGCTCGTTCTGGCTGTGGGATGTATGTATCCAATGCATCGATCAACCTGGCAATCGCCTGTGTACCGATTTCGCTGTCGTCGCCTTCCAACGCCTTCAACGCGGAGCCGATTATAACAGGTGTGTCGTCTCCTGGGAAATCATACTTGTCTAACAATTCACGAACTTCCATTTCAACCAGCTCAAGCAGCTCGTCATCATCAACCATGTCCGCTTTGTTCAGGAACACAATGATATAAGGAACACCTACCTGGCGTGCCAGCAGGATATGCTCACGTGTCTGAGGCATTGGGCCGTCAGCAGCAGAACAAACCAGAATCGCACCGTCCATCTGCGCAGCACCGGTGATCATGTTTTTAACGTAATCCGCATGACCTGGGCAATCTACATGTGCGTAGTGGCGATTTGCTGACTCATACTCGACGTGAGCGGTCGCAATCGTAATGCCACGTGCGCGCTCTTCAGGTGCGCTATCAATCTGATCATAACCCTTGGAGTCACCACCAAACTGCTTCGCCTGCGTCACTGTCAGCGCTGCTGTCAGCGTTGTTTTACCATGATCAACGTGACCAATTGTGCCGACATTCACATGTGGCTTATTTCGTTCGAATTTTTCCTTGGACACTGCTTTATACCTCTTTCTATAAAGTCGTTAACGCTAAATCTTACGATGCCTACTTAATGACACCATCTACTACACTACTAACTGACTCACTATACCTGGAAAATACCATCGTATAGGTTGCACGCCCCTGTGTAGCTGAACGTAAATCAGTGGCATAGCCAAACATCGCTGCCAGCGGTACTTCCGCCTTAATAATCTTACCGGCAGGGGCATCATCCATCCCCTGCACCAGGCCACGGCGGCGATTAAGATCGCCAATCACATCCCCCATATAATCTTCAGGGGTTACCACTTCCACCTGCATCATCGGCTCTAATATGACGGGATCCGCAGTTAACGCCCCTTCCCTAAAAGCCATTGACCCTGCAATCTTAAACGCCACTTCATTCGAATCCACTTCGTGGTACGAACCATCAAACAGCGTTACTTTCACATCTACCATCGGGTATCCAGCCAGGACACCACTTTGCATCTGCTCATGCGCCCCTCTATCAACTGCAGCAATGAATTCCTGAGGAACCGCTCCGCCCACAATTGCATCTTCAAACTCATAGCCAGCGCCAGACTCTAATGGCTCAATACGCAACCAGACATGGCCATATTGACCGCGTCCACCCGATTGGCGTATAAATTTCGCCTCATGCTCAACGACCTTGCGGATCGCCTCACGGTAAGCCACTTGTGGTGCGCCAACGTTCGCGGCAACGCCAAACTCACGCTTCAATCTATCGACAATGATTTCAAGATGAAGCTCACCCATCCCTGAAATAATTACCTGTCCGGTCTCCTCATCCGTATGTACGCGAAATGAGGGATCCTCTGCTGCCAGTTTGCCTAACGCTAGCCCCATTTTTTCCTGATCTGCTGTCGTTTTCGGCTCTACCGCGACCGATATGACAGGCTCAGGAAACTCCATACGCTCAAGGGTTACAACGTTATTAACATCACACAACGTATCACCAGTAGTGACATCTTTCAGCCCAATGGCTGCGGCAATATCACCCGCCCTCACTTCTTTTATCTCTTCACGACTATTAGCATGCATCTGAACAATGCGGCCAATGCGCTCTTTCTTACCTTTAACAGGATTGTAGACACTGTCACCAGTGCGTATCACACCCGAATAAACCCTGAAAAAGGTCAATGTACCCACAAAAGAATCCGTTGCAATCTTAAACGCTAGTGCGGCAAAGGGCGCATCATCTTGTGGCAGACACTTTGCCTCAGTCTCATCATCCAGCGCCCCTTTAATCACAGGGACTTCTGTCGGCGACGGTAAGTACTCAACAACCGCATCTAACATTGCCTGCACGCCTTTATTCTTAAAGGCGGAGCCGCACAACACCACCACAATCTCATTAGCAATGGTACGGCTTCGCAATCCCAGCTTTATCTCATCAACCGAAAGCTCTCCGTGCTCAAGGTATTTATCCATTAGTACTTCATTTGCATCTGCAGCTGCTTCAACAAGTTGCTCACGCCACTCTTCACATTCAGCCAACATTTCTACAGGAATGTCTCGCTCTTCAAACGACATCCCCATGGACGCCTCATCCCAGTAAATCGCCTTCATTTTGATGAGGTCTACAACCCCTTCAAACCTCTCTTCAGCGCCAATTGGCAGTTGAAGCGGTACTGGCGAAGCGCCTAAGCGCTCTTTAATCTGCTCAACGACACGCAAAAAATCTGCGCCGGAGCGGTCCATCTTATTAACAAATGCAAGCCGCGGTACCGAGTAGCGATTTGCTTGCCGCCACACCGTTTCAGACTGTGGCTCTACCCCACCGACTGCACAAAATACCGCACATGCAGCGTCCAGCACTCGTAGTGAGCGTTCTACCTCGATTGTAAAATCGACGTGACCAGGCGTATCAATTATGTTGATACGGTGCTGAGGAAATTGCTTCTCCATTCCCTCCCAAAAGCAGGTTGTTGCTGCAGAGGTAATGGTAATACCTCGCTCCTGCTCCTGTGCCATCCAGTCCATTGTGGCAGTACCGTCATGTACCTCACCAATTTTATGCGAGATACCGGTGTAATATAAAACTCGCTCGGTAGTGGTTGTCTTGCCCGCATCAATATGAGCCATGATGCCTATATTGCGATAACGCTCTATCGGGGTTTTTCTAGCCACAGCCACTGCACCTTCAAGTTTTCAGGTGCTACCAACGGTAGTGTGAAAAAGCCTTATTTGCCTCAGCCATACGATGTACATCTTCACGCTTTTTAACTGCGCTTCCGCGACTTTCGCACGCATCCATTATCTCACCAGCCAGACGTAGTCCCATTGATTTCTCACCACGGGCGCGTGCGGCATCTACCAACCAGCGCATTGCAAGTGTCACGCTACGATTGGCGCGGACTTCGATTGGCACCTGGTAAGTTGCACCACCAACACGACGAGACTTCACTTCAACCAACGGGCGGATGTTCTCCAGCGCTTTATTAAAAGACTCAACTGGCTCTGCATGACCTTTTTCGGTAATCTGCTCAAGCGCGCCATATACAATCTTTTCCGCAACAGATTTCTTACCACTGTCCATCAGGATGTTGACAAACTTAGCCAGCGTCACATTCCCGAACTTAGGATCAGGAAGGATTTCTCTTTTGGCGACAACTCTTCTTCTAGGCATTACTTACAGTCTCGTATGAATTATTTTTAAGATTTTGGACGCTTGGTGCCGTACTTGGAACGACCCTGACGACGACCATCAACACCAGAAGTATCGAGGCTACCGCGAACTGTATGATAGCGAACACCGGGTAGATCTTTTACACGGCCACCACGAATCAAAACAACAGAATGTTCCTGTAAATTATGGCCTTCACCACCGATATAGGTCGAAACTTCCATGCTGTTCGTCAAGCGAACACGCGCTACCTTTCTCAGTGCTGAGTTAGGCTTTTTCGGGGTTGTTGTGTAGACGCGAGTACATACACCACGTTTCTGCGGGCACCCTTCCAGGGCCGGCACGGTGCTCTTCGCTTTTTTGCGACCGCGTGGTTTGCGTACCAATTGATTCGTTGTTGCCATGCCTTACCTGTCTCCAGCCAAAATACTTAATAAGTGCTCAAACAGAGGCCCAGTCATTTATTATGAAAGAGCCTTCAACCAAACCAAACACTTAACATTAAAATTGCCTCCACAGAGCCATGTTTATTGCTCTGCGAAGCCGCGAAATTTTATGGATATTACACCCCGCTGTCAAGTACGGATGCAATAAAACACAGATTAATTACAGAAAAAAACCAGGGATCGCTCACGCAACAGAATAATCCTTTCCGCGCCCTCTCCATCCCAGACAAAAAAGACGGCGGGCGACAATACTCGCACCCACCATGTTACTGGACTTTACCATCACGATATAAGAAGTTGACCTCTTTTCTTGGCCAGACTTTCAACTCGCTCATTTTCTGGAGACTAAGACTCAGTCAATGCCTGGCGTAGTGCTTCTTCTACTTCACTACTCGTTGGTCCCTTATCAACAACCAGCTTCTGCTTCGCCTCTTCTTCCTTACGGCGTCGCTCATTATGATAAGCCATCCCTGTTCCCGCTGGGATCAAACGGCCCACTATGACATTCTCCTTCAATCCACGAAGCTCATCACGCTTACCACATACGGCTGCCTCTGTCAGAACACGTGTTGTCTCCTGGAATGAAGCCGCTGAAACAAATGATTCTGTTGCAAGAGAAGCTTTGGTAATCCCCAGTAGGATATTGATATAAGTCGCGGGTGTCTTACCAGCCGTCCGTATCGCATCATTTTCAACCAGCAAACGGGCACGTTCAACCTGTTCACCCTTAATGAATGGCGCATCACCAGGCTCGACTACCTCAACCTTACGCAACATTTGACGTACGATGACCTCAATGTGCTTATCATTAATTTTCACACCTTGAAGACGATAGACATCCTGCACTTCATTAACGATGTAGTTAGCCAGCGTCTCAATACCCAATAATCGCAAAATATCGTGTGGAGCAGGCGCACCATCAGCGACCATCTCACCCTTTTCAACATGCTCACCTTCAAACACGGTGATATGGCGCCATTTGGGGATCAACGTCTCATAACGTTCACCATCCGTACCGACGATGACCAGGCGCTGCTTACCTTTGGTCTCCTTACCAAAACCAATGGTACCGCTGATTTCTGCCAGAATCGCAGGGTCTTTAGGCTTACGCGCTTCAAATAGATCTGCAACACGTGGTAGACCACCTGTAATATCACGCGTCTTCGAAGATTCCTGCGGGATACGTGCAATCACGTCACCCACATTTACTTCACTATTGTCTGCCATGTTAATAATCGCACCGGCTGGCAAGAAGTAGACAGCCGGGATATCGGTACCCGCAAAGAAAATATCGCCACCATCGACAGTGGTGATCTTCATCATTGGACGTAGATCTTTAGCGCCAGCACCACGTGCCTTCGGGTCTGTTACAACCACACTTGACAGGCCAGTCACATCATCGGTTTCACTCTGAATGGTAATACCATCGATAAAGTCACTAAACTTCAGGCGGCCAGCCACCTCAGTCACGATTGGATGCGTATGCGGATCCCAGTTAGCAAGTGTCTGACCACCATCAACCGCATCTCCGTCATTCACGCTAATCAACGCACCATAAGGTACTTTGTAGCGTTCACGCTCACGGCCGGTTTCATCCATCACCACTAACTCGCCAGAACGAGATACTGCGACATTGATACCCGAGCTATTCTGTACAAGCTTAATGTTATGCAGGCGCACATTACCTTTAGACTTAATCTGTACACTGTTAACAGCAACCGCACGAGACGCCGCACCACCAATATGGAACGTGCGCATCGTTAGCTGTGTACCCGGCTCACCAATCGACTGTGCAGCAATAACACCGGTCGCTTCGCCGATATTCACCTTATGCCCACGGGCAAGATCACGGCCGTAACAAGAGGCACAGATACCGTAACGATTATCACAGGTGATCGCAGAACGTACTTTAACCTGGTCAACACCCAGTTCTTCAAGGCGATCGACACCCGCTTCATCTAATAACGTACCCGCTTCAACATAGATTTCAGAACCATCAGTAGAGAGAACATCACTCGCAATAATACGGCCTAGAATACGTTCACGCAGCGGTTCAACAACATCACCACCTTCAATCAAAGGTGTCATTAACAGGCCATTAGTAGTACCGCAATCTTCTTCGGTGATGACCATGTCCTGCGCAACATCAACCAGACGACGCGTCAGGTAACCCGAGTTAGCTGTTTTCAGTGCGGTATCGGCAAGACCTTTACGCGCACCATGAGTCGAAATAAAGTACTGCAGTACGTTCAAACCTTCACGGAAATTAGCCGTAATGGGTGTCTCAATAATCGAACCATCCGGTTTTGCCATCAGGCCACGCATCCCCGCCAACTGACGAATCTGTGCGGCACTACCACGAGCACCGGAGTCAGCCATGATATAAATTGAGTTAAATGAAGCCTGCTTAACCTTCTCACCTTTAGCATTTGTCACTATATCAGTACCCAACTTGTCCATCATCGCTTTCGCAACCTGATCATTGGTATGAGACCAGATATCAACCACCTTATTGTAGCGCTCACCGTTGGTCACCAGGCCCGAGGCGTACTGACTTTGAATGTCTTTCACTTCATTCTCAGCGGCGGCAATGATGCTTTCTTTTTCTTCAGGAATGGTCATGTCATTCACACCAACAGAGACGCCGGATAACATCGCATGTTTGAAACCGGTATACATCAACTGATCAGCAAAGATCACCGTCTCTTTTAAGCCAACACTGCGATAACAGATATTAATCAGACCAGAGATCGCCTTTTTATTCATATCTTGATTAACAAGATCAAACGCCATGCCATCAGGAAGAATTTCAGAGAGTAATGCACGACCAGCAGTGGTTTCGTAACGCTTAAAGCTCTCTTTCTTTTCACCATTTTCATCCGTGAGTACTTCACGAATACGCACTAAAACTTTAGCACTTAATTCAACCAGTTTGTTCTCGAACGCACGATGTACTTCAAGAATGTCAGAAAAGATCATCCCTTCACCACGTGCATTAATCTTTTCACGCGTCATGCAGTAAAGCCCCAATACAACGTCCTGTGAAGGTACGATGATCGGCTCACCATTCGCAGGTGAAAGAATGTTGTTGGTCGACATCATCAATGAACGCGCTTCAAGTTGCGCTTCAATCGACAATGGCACGTGAACAGCCATCTGATCGCCATCGAAATCCGCGTTAAATGCGGTACATACTAGCGGGTGAAGCTGGATCGCTTTACCTTCAATCAATACCGGCTCGAACGCCTGAATACCAAGACGATGAAGCGTTGGCGCACGGTTTAACATTACAGGATGTTCACGAATCACCTCTTCAAGGATATCCCAAATTTCAGGTCCTTCACGCTCAACCAGTTTCTTCGCAGCTTTAATGGTTGTTGCCAGACCACGTCGCTCAACCTTACCAAAGATAAAGGGCTTAAATAGCTCAAGCGCCATCTTCTTAGGCAGACCACATTGATGTAGTTTCAGTGTCGGACCAACCACGATCACAGAACGCCCCGAGTAATCTACACGTTTACCTAATAGATTCTGGCGGAAACGACCCTGCTTACCTTTAATCATATCGGCAAGTGACTTCAATGGGCGTTTACTGGTGCCGGTAATCGCTTTACCACGACGGCCGTTATCAAGCAGTGCATCTACCGATTCCTGCAACATACGTTTTTCATTACGAACAATAATGTCAGGTGCGTTTAGATCTAACAGACGCTTCAAACGATTGTTACGGTTAATCACGCGGCGATAAAGATCATTCAGATCAGAGGTCGCAAAACGGCCACCATCTAGTGGTACTAACGGGCGTAGCTCAGGAGGAAGAACGGGGAGGACGGTCATTACCATCCACTCAGGCTTGTTGCCGGAACCCATCAGTGCTTCCATCAGCTTCAGCCGCTTGCTCAGCTTTTTAATCTTAGTTTCAGAGCCTGCTTCTGCAATCTCTTCACGTAAGGTGGCGACTTCCGCGGGCACATCGATAGACTTCAGCAGTTCATAAACGGCTTCAGCACCCATGCGTGCATCAAATTCATCGCCATACTCTTCAATCGCATCAAGGTATGTCTCATCAGTCAGTAGCTGACCACGTTCCAGTTCAGTCATGCCAGGGTCGATCACAACAAATGCCTCGAAATAAAGCACTCGTTCAATATCACGCAGGGTCATATCGAGTAACAGCCCCATGCGAGATGGCAATGATTTCAGAAACCAGATGTGCGCCACTGGACTTGCAAGATCGATGTGGCCCATACGCTCACGACGTACTTTAGTGACGGTTACCTCAACGCCACATTTCTCACAGATCACGCCACGATGTTTAAGGCGTTTATATTTACCACACAGACATTCAAAATCTTTTACTGGGCCAAAAATCTTGGCGCAGAAAAGTCCATCACGCTCAGGCTTAAAAGTTCTGTAGTTAATCGTTTCTGGTTTTTTGACTTCACCAAAAGACCAGGAACGAATTTTTTCCGGGGACGCTAGTCCGATACGAATCGCATCAAACTCTTCGACCTGCCCTTGCTGCTTCAACAAGTTAAGTAAGTCTTTCACTGCGCTGTCTCCTGCTCAAATTTATTCATATTTACTGCTGTAAAATGCTGGCTCAAAACTGGATCCATCATCAATCTAGTTCGATATCCAGACAGAGTGCTCTGATCTCTTTCGTCAATACATTGAAAGATTCGGGCATACCCGCATCAATCGTATGATCACCATCTACTATGCTCTTATACATCTTGGTTCGACCGGCCACGTCATCGGATTTCACCGTCAACATCTCCTGCAATGTGTACGCGGCACCGTACGCTTCCAGTGCCCATACTTCCATTTCACCAAAACGCTGACCACCAAATTGCGCTTTACCACCCAGCGGTTGCTGCGTCACCAGGCTGTACGGTCCAGTAGAACGTGCATGCATCTTGTCATCAACCAGATGATTAAGCTTAAGCATGTACATGTAACCAACAGTTACCGGACGATCAAATGCATCGCCAGTACGACCATCGTAAAGTGTCGTCTGACCAGAGGTTGGTAAACCCGCCAGCTCTAACATCGCTTTAATTTCTGACTCAGCTGCACCATCAAATACTGGCGTTGCCATCGGCACACCTTTACGCATATTGTGCGCAAGTTTGAGAATCTCGTCATCTGACAATGAATCAAGATCTTCTTTTTTACCACTACGATTATAGATCTTATCCATGTAATCACGGACTTGAGCAACTTCACGTTTCTCATCTAGCATTTCGGCGAGGCGCTTACCAACACCCTTCGCGGCCCAGCCTAGATGTGTTTCAAGAATCTGCCCCACATTCATTCGAGACGGTACACCTAGCGGATTCAACACCACATCAACTGGCGTGCCATCTTTGGTGTAAGGCATATCTTCAGCAGGAACGATCATTGAGATCACACCCTTATTACCATGACGGCCCGCCATTTTATCACCCGGCTGGGTACGGCGCTTGACGGCCAGGTAGACCTTAACCATCTTCAGTACGCCAGGGGCTAAATCATCACCCGCTGTTAATTTAGCGCGCTTCTCTTCAAACTTCGCTTCAAATTCTTTTTTCAGCTGTTTGAACTGGCCATGCAATGCTTCAAGCTGTTTGTTTGCATCTTCATCCTGTAGTCGCACCGCAAACCACTCGCCCTGCTCAAGGTCAGTCAGATAGCTCTTATTAACCTTAGCACCAGCGGCCAGCCCTTGCGGCCCACCATCTGAAACCTTACCAATAAGAATTTTTTCAACACGAGAAAGAATATCGCTTTCCATAATACGACGTTCATCATGAAGATCTTTTCTAACCTTATTCAGTTCAGATTTTTCGATCTCAAGTGCACGTGAATCTTTTTCAACGCCGTCGCGGGTGAATACACGCACATCAATCACAGTACCGTTCATGCCAGAAGGGACGCGAGAAGAGGTGTCTTTAACATCAGATGCCTTCTCACCAAAGATCGCACGCAGAAGTTTTTCTTCCGGTGTCAGCTGTGTTTCACCTTTAGGAGTGACCTTACCCACCAGAATATCACCAGGGCCAACTTCAGCACCGATATGTACAATGCCAGACTCATCAAGGCGAGACAGCGCACCTTCACCCACATTTGGAATATCACAGGTAATCTCTTCAGAACCCAGCTTGGTATCACGCGCCACACAGGTCTGTTCTTCGATGTGAATAGAGGTGTAACGATCTTCCTCAACCACACGTTCAGAGATAAGGATAGAATCCTCAAAGTTGTAACCATTCCACGGCATAAATGCCACCAGCATGTTTTGACCTAGCGCCAGCTCACCCGTTTCTGTCGAGGAACCATCAGCCAGCACATCTCCTTTAGCAATCACATCACCAGGGCTAACCAGCGGCTTCTGGTTGATACAGGTGTTCTGATTTGAGCGCGTGTATTTGATCAGGTTATAGATATCAACACCCGGCTCACCACTCGCCGTTTCACTATCATTAACGCGAACAACAATACGACTCGCATCAACGATATCAACGACACCACCACGTGTTGCGACTACCGCAACGCCAGAGTCGACCGCGACAGCCTTCTCCATACCAGTGCCGACTAACGGCTTATCAGCACGTAGTGCAGGAACTGCCTGACGTTGCATATTCGATCCCATCAAGGCACGGTTAGCATCATCATGCTCAAGAAATGGAATCAACGACGCAGCGACCGATACGATCTGCTTTGGCGAGACATCCATGTAATCAATACGATCAGGGCTAGATAGCGACGTTTCATTTTCATGACGACATGAAATCAGGCCATCTGTCAATACGCCATCTTTATCTAGCGTGGTATTCGCCTGCGCGATAACAAAGCGCCCCTCTTCGATCGCTGAAAGGTAATCAATATGATCAGTCACCTTACCATCTTCAACTTTACGATAAGGGGTTTCAAGAAAGCCATATTCATTGGTACGTGCGTAAACCGCGAGCGAGTTGATCAGACCAATGTTTGGCCCTTCAGGTGTTTCAATCGGGCAGACACGGCCGTAATGAGTAGGGTGTACATCACGCACTTCAAAACCGGCACGTTCACGGGTCAGGCCACCAGGCCCCAGAGCAGAAACACGACGTTTATGCGTCACTTCCGACAGCGGATTATTTTGATCCATAAACTGAGAAAGCTGACTTGAACCGAAGAACTCTTTAATCACAGCCGTCACTGGCTTGGCATTAATCATTTCCTGCGGCATCAATCCTTCAGACTCCGCCAATGCAAGACGCTCACGTACCGCACGTTCAACTCGAACCAGACCAACGCGGAACTGATTCTCAACCATTTCACCGACACAACGAATACGACGATTACCAAGATGATCGATATCATCGACAGTTCCACGACCATTTTTGATGTCGATTAGAACTTTCAGCGCATCAATGATGTCATCATTAGAGAGTACACCTTCACCAACAATTTCAGAACGGCCAACACGGCGGTTAAACTTCATACGACCAACCGCTGAAAGGTCATAACGATCTGAGTTAAAAAATAGATTCTGGAACAGCGCTTCTGCAGACTCTTTTGTTGGCGGTTCACCTGGACGCATCATGCGGTAGATTTCAACCTGCGCTTCAAGCTGAGTGCGGGTGTGATCAAGACGCAGCGTATCAGAGATGAAAGGCCCCTGGCCAAGATCATTGGTATAAAGTGTTGTGAGTTCATCAAGCTCAAGAGAGACTAGTTTCTCCAGCAACTCTTCAGTGATCTCACTATTGGCATCGGCAACCACCTCGCCAGTCTCTTTATCAAAGATATCTTTCGAGATGGTCTTACCAATCAGGTACTCATTTGGTACAACGATGCTCTTGATGCCAGCCTTTTCCATATCACGGATATGACGCGCAGTGATACGACGTCCCATTTCAACGATGACTTTATTCTTCGCTTTAACATCAAATGAAAGGGTTTCACCGCGTAGGCGTTCAGCAACCAGCTCAAGGCTGACGCCATCTTTTGTGAATTCAAAACGATCGGTTTCGAAAAACATCTCAAGGATCTGTTCATTTGTATAACCAAGACAATGCAGCAGCACAGTCACTGGCAGTTTTCTACGGCGGTCAATACGTACAAAAATACAATCCATTGGATCATATTCGTAATCTAACCACGAACCACGATATGGGATCACACGTGCAGAAAAAAGTAGCTTTCCTGAAGAGTGGGTTTTGCCTTTATCGTGATCAAAAAAGACACCAGGCGAACGATGCAGCTGAGAGACAACGACTCGCTCAGTGCCGTTAATAACGAACGTACCGTTATTGGTCATCAATGGGATTTCGCCCATGTAAACTTCCTGCTCTTTAATGTCTTTTACGACCTTACGACTAGCTGGCGCATCCTTATCGTAAATAACAAGGCGAACCTTTACACGCAGAGGAGCTGAGTAGGTAACACCCCTCAGCTGGCACTCTTTAACATCAAATACAGGGGTACCGAGGTCATAACTCACATACTCCAACGCAGCATTACCGGAGTAGCTAGCAATGGGGAACACTGATTTAAATGCAGCCTGAAGCCCTTGATCAACCCTGTCGTCTGGGCCAGCAGCACTTGACTGCAAAAAGGACTGATATGATTCAATCTGGGTCGCCAGCAGGTACGGAACCTCCAGAATGCTTGGACTCTTTCCAAAGTCCTTACGAATACATTTCTTCTCAGTAAATGAGTATGCCATTTGGGATCCTCAACGTTTAGTTGAAATCTGAACCTGTGATGATTCGGTCACAGGTCACTTGGTACAAAATTTGCCGCCATCTGGGCGACAAAAACAAATAAGCAGAAGCGGGCCCGCAACCCATGGCTGCAAGCCCACTTCATGTTTTGGTCTGCCTAATGACAAACCAGGCGCCGCGTCAGATTTATTTAATCTCGACTTCAGCGCCCGCTTCCTCAAGCTGCTTCTTAACTTCTTCAGCTTCGTCTTTGCTTGCGCCTTCCTTAATTGGAGAAGGTGCGCCTTCAACAAGCGTCTTCGCTTCTTTAAGGCCCAGACCAGTGATGCTACGAACTGCTTTAATAACAGAAACTTTGTTAGCACCAAAGTTAGTCATCACAACATCGAACTCTGTCTGCTCAGCTGCTGCTGCGCCACCTTCACCACCAGCAGGTGCTGCGACTGCAACCGCTGCTGCGGCTGAAACGCCGAATTTTTCTTCCATTGCAGAGATAAGGTCAACAACCTCAACTACTGTCATGTTAGAAATTGTATCTAGAATCTCTTCTGATGAAACCGCCATGAAAATTACTCCTAAAAATTAAATATTAAACTAGATGTTTTGCGTTTACGCTGCGTCTTTCTGGTTACGTACTGCATCCAAGGTGCGAGCCAATTTATTATTGGGTTCAGCAAGCGTGCGAACCAATTTCTCAATCGGTGCTTTCATCACCGACATCAACATTGAAATCGCTTCATCCTTAGTTGGCATTGTCGCAAGCTTCTGCAGATCCGACGGATCAAGTAACTTGCCACGAAGCGCAACAGCTTTAACTACTAGCTTGTCGTTCTCCTTGGCAAAGTCATTGATAACACGTGCGGCTGCAGATGGCTCTTCATTCGAGAATGCCAAAACCAGTGGGCCAACTAACAAGTCAGCAATGCATTCGAACTCGGTATTTTCTACCGCGCGCTTCGCCAATGTGTTTTTGACAACACGTAGGGAAACACCAGATTCGCGTGCTTTGACTCGTAATGCTGTCATGTCATCTACTGTGATACCACGGTATTCCGCAGCAACAGCAGAGTGAGCATCAGCAGCAATGATGGCCACATCAGCAACGATCGCTTGTTTTTCAGCAAAAGTTAACAATCGTCTACCTCCTGAGTTATAAACATTTAACAGCAATGTTTATTGATCACATAGCGTGTTCATTTAAACACACCACCTTTAAAACGGTGACCGATATCAGGGAAAATCCTGTACGGAACCACCGCCTGCGCTGGCAAAAATATCACTATTTTAATTAAGAGAGTCACATTGCTTCGCTTCTCTCACCAACGGTCTTCGACGTCTGCTGAGCTTTCACTCAACAGGGCCCAAAGTTCTTTGTTTGCGCTTACGCGCAGAAATCTCTACACACTACTCTCTGCAACAGTCGATTGATCCAGCAATATACCGGGGCCCATCGTACTTGATACTGAGATTTTCTTTAAATATACGCCCTTGGCAGAGCTAGGCTTGGCCTTAACAATATCTGCCAACAAGGCCTGAAGATTCCCTTTCAATGCATCAGATTCGAAGCCTACTTTACCGATAGTACAGTGAATGATACCTGCTTTATCTGTACGGTAGCGTACCTGTCCAGCCTTGGCATTCTTAACCGCAGTAGCAACATCAGGGGTCACTGTGCCCACTTTAGGGTTAGGCATCAGACCACGAGGGCCCAGTACCTGACCAAGCTGACCAACAACACGCATTGCATCAGGGCTTGCAATCACAACATCAAAATCCATATTGCCTTCTTTAATAGAAGCGGCAAGGTCATCAAAACCAACAATGTCAGCACCAGCTGCCTGAGCCGCTTCGGCATTTGCACCCTGAGCAAATACAGCGACACGAACCGTCTTACCCGTTCCGTTTGGCAGCACAGTCGCGCTACGAACAGCCTGATCTGATTTACGTGCGTCAATACCCAGATTGATACTCACATCAACAGACTCGTTAAACTTAACGGTAGAGAGTTCTTTCAAGATCGCAACAGCGTCTTCAAAACCATAAGCCTTTCCAGCTTCTACTTTCTCACGAATCGTGCGTGTACGTTTTGTCAATTTAGCCATTTTACACGCCCTCCGTTTCAAGACCCATACTACGAGCAGTACCCGCCAGGGTGCGAACGGCTGCATCCATATTTGCTGCTGTCAGGTCTGGCATTTTAGTCGTAGCGATCTCTTCCAGCTGTGCGCGAGAAACCTTGCCAACTTTTTTGGTATTAGGCGTACCACTACCACTCTTAATACCCGCTGCTTTCTTTAATAGAATAGCCGCTGGTGGGGTTTTGGTGATGAATGTAAAGCTACGATCAGAATAGACTGAGATAACAACAGGAACAGGTAAACCCGCTTCCATGCCCTGAGTCTTAGCGTTAAACGCCTTACAGAACTCCATAATGTTTACGCCGTGCTGACCTAGCGCAGGGCCGACTGGAGGACTTGGATTCGCTTTGCCTGCAGGCACCTGTAGCTTGATATAAGCTTCAATCTTCTTTGCCATCTTTCTTTACTCCCGGGTGCAAACGCCTCGCGGCTCCCCATTGGTTTACGATAAAAACCAGCCTTGCGACTGATCAAAACTAACTTTTTTCGACCTCACCAAACTCAAGATCGACGGGTGTGGAGCGACCAAAAATCAAAACAGCAACGCGCACGCGACTCTTTTCATAATTGACCTCTTCGACAACACCATTAAAATCTGCGAAAGGACCATCGGTCACACGCACCACCTCACCAGGCTCAAACAGAACTTTCGGACGTGGTTTTTCAACGCCCTCCTGAATGCGGTCAATGATACGCTGTGCTTCTTTATCAGAAATAGGCGCAGGACGATCACTCGTTCCGCCAATAAAGCCCATCACTTTTGGCACATCTTTCACTAAATGCCAGGTCACATCATCCAGTTCCATCTGAACCAGAACATAACCAGGAAAAAACTTACGGTCACTCTTACGCTTCTGACCACCACGCATCTCGATCACCTCTTCCGTAGGCACCAAGATTTCACCAAACTTATCTTCCATTTCACCAAAGACAATTCGGTCGTTCAATGAGCGTACAGCTTGATGCTCAAAGCCAGAATATACATGCACAACGTACCAACGCATTGCCACGTGTTAGCCTCCCGCGCCTGTCAGATAACTAACAGCCCACGATAAAAATGAATCAAACAGCCACAGCAAAATTGCACAGAGAATAGCCATTGCCAGCACCATCAATGTTGTTTGCACAGTGTCTTTACGAGATGGCCAGACGACCTTGCGCGCTTCAGTGCGTGCATCGCCTAAAAAGCCCCAAGCCTGCTGCCCCACCACTGTCTGCAACATGATAGCCGTTGCAATACCCAGCGCTGCCAGCATACCGATCACTCGGTACAACATGGATTCTTCACCGAAGTGATAAAACCCAAACACGGCACCACCCAGCACCAGCACAGCTAATAGAAACTTTAACTTATCCACTGTATTTCGCCTAAGCCCCTTAAATGTCTAAATAAATTTAGACCCACCTACTTTTATTAAAAAAGTGGCAGGCCAGGAGGGAATCGAACCCCCAACCTGCGGTTTTGGAGACCGCTGCTCTGCCAATTGAGCTACTGGCCTATTTTAACTTCTTTAACGTGTAAAACCTGCAAGTAAAACAAAGCATAGGCATCTTACGACACCTATGCTTTCGAATAAACTACAATCTTTTACCCGTGTTCTTTTTTTTATTGATTACTCAATAATTTTGGCAACAACACCGGCACCCACAGTACGGCCACCTTCACGGATTGCGAAGCGCAGACCTTCGCTCATCGCAATCGGTGCAATCAAGGTAACAACCATTGAGACATTGTCACCCGGCATCACCATTTCAGTACCTTCAGGAAGCTCACATGCACCGGTCACATCCGTAGTACGGAAGTAAAACTGCGGGCGATATCCCTGAAAAAATGGTGTATGACGTCCACCTTCATCTTTAGTCAAAATGTAGATTTCAGCTTCAAATTTAGTGTGAGGATTGATTGAACCTGGCGCACAAAGCACCTGACCACGCTCAACATCTTCGCGCTTGGTTCCACGCAGTAGAACACCCACGTTATCGCCAGCTTCGCCCTGATCCAGCAGCTTACGAAACATCTCAACACCGGTACAGGTAGTCTTAACAGTGTCTTTAATACCAACGATCTCAATCTCTTCGCCGACTTTCACAACACCCTGCTCAATACGACCGGTGACAACAGTACCACGGCCTGAAATAGAGAACACATCCTCTACTGGCATCAGGAAGGCACCGTCAATAGCACGCTCTGGCTGAGGAATATAGGTATCTAGCGCATCGATCAACTTGGCAATTGCCTGCGTACCGATTTCACTCTCGTCGCCTTCTAGTGCTTTAAGCGCAGAACCAATGATCACTGGGGTATCGTCACCAGGGAATTCATACTTGTCTAGCAGCTCACGAACTTCCATTTCAACCAGTTCAAGCAGCTCATCATCATCAACCATGTCTGCTTTGTTCAGGAACACAATAATATAAGGAACACCTACCTGACGTGCTAGCAGGATATGCTCGCGTGTCTGAGGCATCGGGCCGTCAGCAGCAGAACAGACCAGAATCGCGCCATCCATCTGCGCAGCACCCGTGATCATGTTTTTCACATAATCAGCATGTCCTGGGCAATCGACGTGTGCGTAGTGACGATTTTCTGACTCATACTCTACGTGAGCAGTCGCAATCGTGATGCCACGTGCGCGCTCTTCAGGGGCGCTATCAATTTGATCGTAACCCTTGGAGTCACCACCAAATTGCTTTGCTTGCGTCACTGTCAGCGCTGCTGTCAGTGTTGTTTTACCATGATCAACGTGACCAATCGTACCCACATTCACATGGGGCTTATTACGTTCAAACTTTTCCTTAGACATCGCGATTGTCTCCCAATAGCTAAATTATTAGCACACGCCAAAAAATAAAAAACACCATACAATCAAATATATGGAGCCCATAACCGGAGTCGAACCGGTGACCTCTCCCTTACCAAGGGAGTGCTCTACCACCTGAGCTATATGGGCGCATCACTCACCCATCACAGGCAAAACTAACTTCTACTAAACTGCCACCCATCTTCACAATAGATGGAGCGGGTGATGGGAATCGAACCCACGTGTTCAGCTTGGAAGGCTGACGTTCTACCATTGAACTACACCCGCTTATGTCAACCTGGCACTTACACCTTGTTATTTTTGGTGGAGGGGGGAGGATTCGAACCTCCGAAGGATGAACCGTCAGATTTACAGTCTGATCCCTTTGGCCACTCGGGAACCCCTCCAAAAATGCAAGCGGCTTATTCTGCTCATGAAGGGCCTTCTTGTCAATACAATAGTGAAACAAAGTAATGGAAATTGTGATTTTTTTCTTAAAAAGCAGTTTTCCCACTTCATCAAATGAAGTTAGCTAATGATATTAGCGTAAACTACCCCTCTCGCCTCCCATTAAGATTCATGCGAACACAGTTCAGTGTTACTATTTGAACATCCATTCAAAACAGAGGGGCCGTAAATGGCGCAACAAGGAATTTTGGTAACAGGCGGCGCAGGATACATCGGCAGCCATGTCGTTCGCCAGTTAGGAGAAGCAGGTCACCGCATCGTGGTTCTCGACAACCTCTCTACCGGCTTCAAAGAAGCGGTGCTTCATGGAGAGCTGATTATCGGCAACACAGGTGATCAGCCGCTCGTCTCCCAAATCCTTAAAGATCACGACATCGGTGCTGTGCTCCACTTTGCCGCTAACATTGTGGTTCCTGAATCGGTCAGTGACCCGATGAAATACTATGGTAACAACACCTGCAACACACGCAACTTGCTGGATTGCTGTCAAAAAGCGGGTATTGCTCATTTTATATTTTCATCAACCGCCGCCGTTTACGGCATTCCGGATGAATTGCCCGCATCCGAAGAGACCCCACTCGTACCCATCAATCCCTATGGCACTTCTAAATTGATGAGCGAATGGATGCTGCGTGATCTCGCTGCCGCCTGCAACCTGAACTACGTTGTACTTCGCTATTTCAATGTCGCCGGGGCCAACATCGAAGGACGGATAGGGCAATCAACCCCAGAAGCGACCCACCTGATCAAGGTCGCCTGTGAAGTAGCAACCGGCGCACGGAAGCAGGTAGCGATCTTCGGTACCGACTACCCCACTGAAGATG
>UOFQ01000054.1_pt1 | contig 53207 bp, 50 predicted proteins | sample 1988961 | NCBI WGS metagenome assembly UOFQ01 (sample SAMEA4712195, study PRJEB27164) | hydrothermal vent metagenome | biome: marine basaltic hydrothermal vent biome; feature: marine hydrothermal vent; material: mineral | place: Pacific Ocean | collected 2011-06-14/2011-07-23 | depth 1719 m | reverse complement strand
ATGCGGATAATTGAGTAGACACCCACCTTGGTCATAATCGCAAACAGGGCCGCCACCGGTGCCGATGCCACGCTATAGGCACCCGGCAGCCAGAAGTAGAGCGGTAACAGCGCCGCCTTCAGCCCGAACACCACCATCAGCAACAGCGCCGAAATATGTATCAAACGTAACTGTTCAGGATCAGCCTGGGCCACCTTAACCGCCAGATCCGCCATATTCAGGGTGCCGAGCATGCCGTAAATAGTACCGACGCCAATCAAAAATAGCGCCGAACCGGCAAGGTTAAGAATAACGTAATGCAGCCCGGCACGGCTGCGCAACGGCCCACCCCCATGCAGTAGCAGACCATATGAGGCGATCAGCAGGATTTCGAAGAAGACAAACAGATTAAACAGATCTCCGGTGAGGAACGCGCCATTCAGTCCCATCAACTGCATGTGAAACAGCACATGAAAATGGCGACCCTCTCGGTCCTGTCCATTGCAGGCATACAACAGGCTGAACAGCGCCAGCACCGAGGTCAGCAGCACCATCAACCCGCTCAGCCGGTCCAGCACCAGCACAATACCAAACGGTGCTACCCAGTTTCCCAGCGCATAGACCTGGTAGTCACCCGACAGGCTGGCATTCAGCAAGAAAGCAGAAACCGCGACCAGCCCCAGCATCGCCAGCAGGCTAATACTCCGTTCCACCGTTCGCCCCATGCGAGCGGTCAGCAACATCAGAATCGCCGCTACCATCGGCAGCAGTACCGGTACAATCAACCAGTGGCCCATCATTTGCCTGCCTCCCCGTCCACATGGTCATTACCCAGATCACCGAAGGCGCGAATCGCCAGCACCACCAGAAAAGCAGTCATACCGAAACCAATAACAATCGCTGTCAATACCAGCGCCTGGGGTAACGGATCGGCATAGGACGCCGCATCAGGCGAGATCAACGCTGCCGCATTGCTGGTCAATCGCCCCGAGGCGAATAGAAACAGATTCACTGCATAGGACAACAGGGTCAGGCCGATCACCACATCCATGGTGCGCGCACGCAACATCAGGTAGATACCACAGGCGACCAGAAAACCGATGGCGGTTGAAATCAGAATTTCCATCAGCGGCTCTCCTCTTTACTCGGTACTGCTCGTGGTGGTACTTGTGGTGGTACAGGCAGTGGTGCTAACGGCCCGCTTAGCTTACCCAGCTCCGCCAAAATCACCATGGTAATGCCCACCACCGTCAGGAAAACCCCCAGGTCAAAGACCATCGCGCTTGCCACCTCGAATTTGCCCACCACTGGCCAGTAGAGGTAGGTAAAGGTAGTGGTCATAAATGGATAACCCCATATCCAGCTCGCCACACCGGTCAACAACGATAAAATCAGCCCCACCGCAATCACCTTGAAATAGTCGACCCGCAGTCGTGCCTGTGTCCACTCGACACCGCTGGCCAGATATTGCATCACCAGTGCGATACCCACCACCAGTCCGGCAATAAAGCCGCCACCCGGTTCATTGTGTCCACGCAGCATCAAATAGACCGCCACCATTAGCGCCAGCGGCAACAGTGGCCGTGAAATCACCTCCAGCAACAGCGGTGGTTTAGCGGGTGCCCAGCCGTAACGCCCCGGTTCATTGGGCTTGATCAATAAATTTTGCAACAGCGCATGAATACCAATCGCCGCAATCGCCAACACGGTGATTTCACCGAAGGTATCGAAGCCGCGAAAATCGACCAGAATCACATTCACCACATTGGTACCACCACCACCGGGCACACTCTGCTCCAGATAGAAACCAGAGAGCGTCTCAAACGGAGAGGTCAAAACCGCCCAGGTCAAACCGGCAACACCAACACCCGCGCCCCCGGCCAGCAGTGCATCCCGCCAGCGTCGGCCATTGCTGGAATCAGCCTTCGTCTCCTGGGGCATAAAGTGCAGCGCCAGCAGTAACAGAATGATGGTCACCACCTCCACCGAAAGCTGAGTCAACGCCAGATCGGGCGCAGAGAAGTAGACAAACAGTAACGAGACACACAGTCCTACTACCCCAAGCATCACGAGTGCAGGCAGACGGTGGCGATGAAGAATCACCGTTCCCAATCCAGCCAGCATCAGGCCAACCAATATTACAATCGCCACCCCGTTGACTGGAATCGAAGCACCTGACATCGAAAAGTTAACTGCACCATGCTGCATCGCCGCATAGAGACCTACTGTTATCGCCGCCCCTACTAATAGCGCCATATAGCGCTGCAGAGAGCCATTTTCCAGCAGATGGGTAATCCAGCGAGAGACATTCAGCAACCCACGAATCAGGCCATCAAAAACCTGTTTGGCGCCAAACTCGCTTGGCAACAGACGGGCGTGCAGAGCAAACAGACGGTGGCGTAATAGATAGAACAGAATCCCCCCCACCAGGGCAACAAGACTCATCATAATCGCCTCATTAAAACCGTGCCAGATGGCCAGACTGTACTCCGGCAGCGGTGCCTGTAACACCCCACTGGCCGCCGTCGCCAGCAATGGGCCGACGGTAAGGGCGGGAAATACCCCCACCAGCAGACAGAGCGTTACCAATACCTCAACCGGGATCTTCATCCAGCGGGGTGGCTCATGGGGCACTTTGGGCAGATTCTTCGGCTCACCATTAAAAAAGACATCGTGAATAAAGCGTAGCGAATAGGCCACCGCAAAGACACCCGCCAGGGTCGCCAGCGCAGGAATCAGCCACGCCCAGTCGTCAAGACGCTTCAATGCCAACGTCTCAACAAAGAACATCTCTTTGCTGAGGAAACCATTCAACAGTGGCACACCGGCCATCGCCGCCGCTGCCACCATCGCCAGCACGGCGGTATAGGGCATATATTTGAACAGCCCATTCAAGCGGCGCATATCCCGCGTACCCGCCTCATGATCAATAATCCCCGCCGCCATAAACAGCGAAGCCTTGAAAATGGCGTGGTTGATAATATGAAACACCCCGGCAACCGCTGCCAACGGCGTACCAAAACCGAACAGTAAAGTGATCAGACCCAGATGGCTGATAGTCGAATAGGCCAGTAGCCCCTTAAGGTCGTGTCGAAACAGCGCAACATAGGCAGCAAATACCAGCGTGACCAATCCTGCGGTGGTCACCAGATAGAACCATAAATCACCGCCGGAGAGTGCCGGGTGCATGCGTGCCAGCAGAAAGACGCCCGCTTTGACCATGGTTGCCGAGTGCAGATAGGCGCTGACCGGGGTTGGTGCCGCCATCGCATGTGGCAACCAGAAATGGAAGGGGAACTGTGCCGATTTGGTAAATGCCCCCAGCAGGATCAGAATCAGTGCCGGTGTATATAGATCGTGGTTCTGAATCAAATCCGCCGAGGCCAGCACCACCGACAATTCATAGCTGCCAACAATTTCACCCAGCAGCAGAATACCTGCCAGCAGGCAGAGACCGCCACCACCGGTCAGCGCCAGCGCCATCCGCGCCCCCTGGCGGGCATCGCTACGATGACGCCAGAAACTAACCAACAAGAATGAGGTAAGACTGGTCAACTCCCAGAAGATCAGCAGCAGAATCATATTTTCTGATAACACCACCCCCAGCATCGACCCCATAAAGAGCATCATGTAGGCAAAAAACTTCGACATGGAGTCTTTTGGCGACAGATAATAAGTGGCGTAGAGAATCACCAACAGGCCAATGCCGAGAATCAGCAGCGCAAATAACAGCCCCAGCCCATCAAGACGGAAAGAGAAATAGAGACCAAGATCGGCCATCCAGGCCCAACTGCTCACCAGAATCTCGCCAGCAAATACCCGCGGTGCAAGGCTTAACAGCAAACCCAGTGCGATGGCCGTCAATGCCCCCGCCATCCATGCTGCGCCCATGCGGCCACGGGCGCCAGCCACAGGCACCAGCAAGGCGCCCAATAGAGGAATCAGAACAATCAGTAAAAGGGTCATCTGGTAATCGATCTATATTTTTTTGTTAAACAGCTTAAAAGCACTGAACAGGTCATATTTTGCTATGTGAGACAACGCTCAAGCAAACAAAATTCCCGAGGGCAGCGCATTTTTTGCGTAATATACGCATTTACGGTGATAAATGTAAGGGCCTTAAGGGCTTCTTGCACCCCCCAAAAAGCAGAGGATTTCTTGGTTTTCAGAGGTCAGGAGCAAGACCCCCGGGATCAGACACGGGAAATATTATCCCACACATGGCCGCATATACAAGGCTTCCTGTTTCCCGTGATACGAGATGAACTCAGTGAACTGAAGCCAGGCAGAAGCAGCTCACTAACGTACTGGAAGTTGTCCAGGTAGAGACTCCTCTTAATTGTGGTAGCAGCATGTACGACGAATGTTAATAATTTGTGATGATTACGAGATAGGCGCGTGAAGAAATGGGTATTCAATAGCGCTGTAGTTTCGCTATTAACCTAAATAAAGGATCATCTAATGAAAAAAACCCATTTAGCCCTGCTTGCCCTAAGTGTGCTGGCATCGTCTCCTGTCATGGCGCAAGACCTTGATATTGAACTCACCAACCTCACCAGCGGCATCCATTTTACACCGGTATTAGCCGCCGCGCATGATACCAATACTCGTCTGTTTATGGCGGGTAGTTCCGCCTCTCGGAATCTGCAGATAATGGCTGAAGGAGGTGATATTTCTGGTCTGTCGAGTGATGTACAGGCTGCATCAGGAGATGTCGTTGAGAACCCCGTCGGTGGCTTGTTGGCACCTGGTGCTAGTGTCAATTTCAATATGATGACCAATAACAGCAACACCCAACTATCATTAACGGCGATGTTGCTACCCACTAATGATGGTTTCGTCGGCATCGATAGCCTTGATCTCCCTACTGTCGCTGGCACCTATACCTACTTCCTTAACGCCTATGACGCGGGTACTGAAGCCAATAATGAAGTGATTAATGGCGATGGTGGTACTGCAGGTGTATTGGGGATTCCTGCCGATCCAGGTGGCAATGCAGGCACAGGCGGCATCGGATTAACCACGGAAGAGAGCAATATCACCGTTCATATTCACCGCGGAAATCTGGGCGATAACGGTAGTGGTGCGAGTGATTTAGATAACACGGTACATCGCTGGTTAAACCCAGTGGCAAAACTTGTTATTACGGTTAATTAAGGGGACAGCGATGAGAATTCCATTAACATTAGCGGTTGTAGCGGCGACGGTACTGCTGCAAGGGTGTTTTCATAATGATGATGACAATACTACTACGCCAGCACCAACACCAACACCAACACCAGTACCGGATACACGGCAATTTCAGATTGATGTGACTAACTTAACCCAGAACCAGCCGATAACACCTGTTGCTCTGGTTTTACATCGCGCAGCATATCAACCATTTATGGTGGGCGAACAATCGAGTGTAGCGTTGGAAACACTTGCCGAAGCGGGAGACAATAGTGCTTTTATTAGTGAAGCAGACGCTACTGTAGCGGTACTGGATACGGTTTCCGGAACGGCAATGATCGCGGCAGGGGCTAGTGAGCGCTTTATGCTGACAGGTGTCGGCGACGAACATAAGTTGAGCCTTGCCGGTATGTTGGCGAATACCAATGATGGCTTTGCGGCACTGAATGGCGTTAATATTGCTGATCTTGATAATGGCGCTAGCACTGTATTCCTTGCCAATGTGTATGATTCTGGTACTGAGGGAAATAACGAAGTGGCAAGCGATATCCCTGGCCAGGGCGGTGAAGGTTTTAATGCTACCCGCAATGACCGCGACTTCATCATTGTTCACCCCGGTGTCATTAGCGTGATGGACGGTCTGACGACATCGGACCTGGATCAATCGCACCGTTTTGATAATCCAGCCATGAAGGTGACGATTACCCGAATACAGTGATGATCGATCGTGCCTTCGTTCTAACGAAGGCACGGTATAAAATGGCAAGTAATGCTGCTATGTTTACATGTTGCTGTAATGGAACCGATTCTAATGAGCCATAAAGTACTGATCATTGAAGATAACGCCGAGATCGCCAACCTGGTACAGTTGCATCTCAGGGATATTCACTGTGATGCTGATATTGCTGCGGATGGTGCGCATGGCCTGGCCTGCTTTGATCAAAATAGTTACCAGTTAGTGATTCTTGATCTGATGTTGCCCATCATTGATGGACTGGAGGTATGCAAACGTCTACGCGCTCATGCGCATTATGTGCCGATCATCATGCTCACCTCCAAGTCTTCAGAGCTGGATAGAGTGCTTGGATTAGAGATGGGGGCAGATGATTACATCGTCAAGCCCTTTAGTCTACCGGAGCTGGTAGCACGGGTGAAGGCACAATTTCGTCGTATGGAGGCGATGAAGGTATCTGATACTAAGGTCGGTTTACAGCCACTACAATTTGCTGATCTCGTGATTGATACAGATAAACACCGGGTGCTACTCGCTGACAATAAAATAGTATTGACTGCAAAAGAGTTTGATCTGTTACTTCATTTTGCCAGCCATCCAGGGCGTGTTTATAGCCGCGCTGAATTGTTAGATAAGGTGTGGAATTATCGCTACGAAGGTTATGAACATACTGTTAATTCTCACATCAACCGCTTACGCAATAAGATAGAGGCAGACCCCGCTAACCCACGTTATATTCTCACCGTGTGGGGAGTGGGTTACAAGTTTAGTGATGAGTTGTCATAGAGGTATTCTTTAATGTTTCGCACGCTGTATGCCAAACTCTCTTTTATACTGGTGATGTTGTTGCTTGTGGTCGGCGTAATATATGCTTTCCTTAGCCTTTCCAGTGCCCGTTATTACCACCAGGAAGTGGCACAAAAACTTAATCTCGATCTGGCAAAGAATTTGGTGATGGATCGTAACCTGGTGGAGTCCGGCCGTCTTAATCAAGCGGCACTGAAGGAGACCTTTTCTGCCTATATGGTGATCAACCCCAGTATTGAGATCTATCTGCTCGATCTCGATGGAAAGATTCTCTCCTATTCGGCCGAGCCCGGTAAGGTCAAACGTAATAGTGTCTCGCTTGCCCCCATCCGAGGTTTTCTAAGTGGAGAACAACTGCCTTTACTAGGGGATGACCCGCGTAGTCATGAACAGTCCAAGGTTTTTTCCGTTACCCCAGTACCAACAGTTGAATCTCCCGAAGGGTATCTTTACGTAGTGTTGCGTGGGGAACAGTATGATGACATCGAACATTTTATCAACGATAGTTTTATCTTGCGTCAAAGTGGCTGGGCGCTGGCAGGTAGTCTATTGCTGGGGTTACTGGCAGGTTTAGTACTGTTTTATAAGTTAACGCGCCGCCTCAATCGGTTAAGTGGCAACATGGATGACTTTCGACGAAGTGATTTTAGCCAATTTGAAGCAACATCAAAACAACAACAGCGAGGTGATGAAATTGACCAACTCGCCACTAACTTTGATGAGATGGCGCAACGTATCGTGGTGCAACTTGATGACCTTAAACATCAAGACCTACTGCGTCGGGAGCTGATAGCCAATGTCTCGCATGACCTCCGCACTCCGGTCGCTATCCTGCATGGCTATCTGGAAACGCTGGCGATTAAAGATGATGCGCTGAGCGATGCGGAAAAAAAGAAATATCGACAGTTGGCATTAAAGAGCAGTGTTCGGCTCACACATCTGATAAGCGAGCTATTCGAATTGACTCGTCTGGAGGCTCAGGAGACCGTACTGCATTGTGAACCCTTTAACCTTGCCGAACTGGCACAGGATGTAACGCAAAAATTTCAACTCCAGGCAGAAGAGAAGCAGCTCTCACTGTCAGTGGATAGCGCTACCACGACCCCTTTTGTTTATGCTGATATCAGCCTGATTGCCCGCGTACTGGAAAACCTGATTGGCAACGCGATGAAATGTACCACGCATGGTGGTATCACTATCCACTTTAAACAACATGAAGAGTCTGTGTTAACCACTGTCTGCGACACTGGGCACGGTATTTCACCGCAACATCTGCCACATATCTTTGAACGTTTTTATCAAGGTGCTAACGACAACAGCCGACCTCAACCCGGTGGGCTTGGTCTACCGATCAGTCAAAAGATAATCGAGCTGCACGGTAGTCATATCGGTGTGGATAGCGCGCAGGATCAAGGGACAACTTTCTATTTCACCCTCCCTTTGGCACCATAGCCCAACTGATAAAGCTGGGGTTGTATGGGAATGTTTATGCTTCATCTTCTACAGCTTCGTTAAAGATTTTTGACAAACGATCAAACATCACCAACCTCAATCCAGATACGGAGTCAAACCCTGGAATTGCCTCGCCATTAATCTTGTATTGAGTGCCATATACCGACAAGTATAACGGCAGTCTTAGCAGGACGCCCGTTGATTTCATTTTCACATACTCTGCGCCTAGAAAAACCATATTTTCTAACGGAAAATTTATCTTGTTGATAATTTTCGATATTTATAAAAAATACATTCATGTAAGCGAGAAGAAAGGCCGGGCAAATAGTCTTGAAGGCGCACTAGATTTATTTTTAACGCAAATTAAAGGATAAAGTTATGCTGAAATTTACTAATAAGATGATTCTTCAAAAAATGTTTTTGCTAATATTGCCCATGATTGTTGCATTTGGCGTCAATGCACATGAAAAACCACCAAAAGAATTTGTCCATGGTATAGAAATTAAGTTACACGGCCAGAGCTATTATTTTGCCGGGCCTCCTGATGGTGAAAATGGCGCAACAGATGTTCCTGGGCACGAATGGCTACGTGTTGGAAAACACCGTCTGATAGGCAAGCACTATAATACAGGACCTTTTGGCGCGCCTAACTTTTGGTCTAGCGATGCAGGCGATGGTGCTTTGCTCTACATTATGGATGCAGTGATCGATAGGTGGACTGAAAAAAAAGCGCTACAGTATTACATGAAAGGGTTTGCTCATTACCATATGCTGATAAATACTAAAACTGGTGAGCGGCATCCTAATAGAGTTGTATGGTTTAAACATGTCGCAGTGAAAGATTTTACGTTTGATGGTGCTGGCCCGCTGGCTTTTGGAGGCATAGAGGCCTATTCAGTCACAGCAGGCGTTGACTATAAAATGACGCCAAACTGGGACACTCCCTACAACCCTAATCCAGTTCAATAAGATAGCCTGTCTAAAAAACCGTTAGCCAGGGGGGGAGGTAACAATTACCGTTCGTGGCGATAGAAAACAGCTGGCTCTGTAAAAAAAGTAGCGGGTAACATGCAATAGTTATCCGCTACCTTCTACAACTTAAATTCCTTGAGGTGATATTTCTCGTCAGTAAATAATTTACAGCCGTCCACGCGCATCAAGCATTGAAAAACCGACCAGTCCCGGCTCCATTTTTTTAGTCAGCGCAATCACCTTAAACAGCTCACCCATCTCCTGCGGCATGGTGAGGGTCTTCACCGCCTGCGCCTGCATTACCTGCTGTTCGTGCGTTGATGTTTCTGCATTTTCGGCCAGCACATCCATCAGACCTGCGCCTAATAAAAAGTGTGCCTGTGAGGCATAACCAGCGACATCCATGCCTGCATCAGCAGCACTCTCAGCAATCGCGGTAAAATCCACATGCGCAGTGACATCTTGCAGTCCCGGCAAGATCAGTGGGTCACTATGTGCCTGGTGACGATAGTGACACATCACGGTACCCTCTTTACGCTCTGGTATATAATATTCACGGCGCGGGAAACCGTAATCGATTAACAACACCAATCCCTGTTCAAGGATTGCCGCGACACTACGCACCCAGTCGGCCGCAGCGAGATTGATCTCTGATACATACTCATGATCAAATTCATCTGCGCCACACTCTTCGATAATATGTGCAGCAACATCGGAAAGGCGTGATTCACTCAGCGGGCCATCACACCAGCTAAAGCGCTCGCCACTCCAACTGACATAACGTTCGGTAAGGTTTTCAGGGTCAAAACGCACCAGATGCACTGGCATTGCATCGAGCAGTTCATTGGCCAGCACCACCCCTTTAAAACCCGTTTCCGGCAGCGCATTAAGCCATGCGATGCGCCCCATCAAATGCGGCAGTTCCTGCTGTAGATACACGCGCTGGCGTTCACGCAAATCCGCACTAAGATCCAGGATAAAATAATGTTCGGGCAGACAATCCAGTTTTTCCAGTTCGCGCAGCACCTCACAGGCCATCGCACCCGAACCGGCACCCACTTCAAGCACATCGCCACCACCGATATCGTGTAACACCTGCTGGCACTGTCGTGCGACACATTGTGAAAAGAGCGGTGAAATCTCCGGCGCAGTGATGAAATCGCCAGCGGCGCCAATTTTATGCGCACCGGCACTGTAGTAACCTAAACCGGGCGCATGCAGAATCAGTTCCATGTAACGAATAAAGGGGATCTTGTCGCCTTGCTGCTTAATTTCATCAATAATCAATTCGGCGAGCTGGGCGCTATGCGTGATGGTTTGCTCATCTAGCTCACCTATCCTTAATTGCCCTGCTTCAGAATTTGACCTGTTTCGGTTCACTTTGCTTTATACTCATTAATGGTTGAGATGTTGGCAGTATCAGATGACGGATCTGCCCTCTGCGTACCATTTTAGCAGAGTTATAAACAGGGGATGCTGTGAGCAATAATCGAGACGATCTTTCCGGTAAAGTGGCGTTGATTACCGGTGCCGCGCGTCGTGTTGGCGCTGCCATGGCACGCACACTCCACCATGAAGGGATGAACCTGGCACTGCATTACCACACCTCCCATAAAGAGGCGCGTGCACTGCAAAGTGAACTCAATGAAGTGCGTGAAGAGTCGGTGGTATTGATTCAGGCCGATCTGTTGCAGACCACTAAACTAGCCGCTGTGGTTAAGGAGGCGACCGCTCGTTGGAAGCGACTCGATGTGGTGATCAACAACGCCTCGACCTTCTACCCTACGCCGCTCGGCAGCGTGACCGAAGATCAATGGGATAACCTGATGGGGACCAATCTGAAGGCACCTTTTTTTCTCTCTCAGGCCGCAGCACGTCACCTCAAGCAACAACACGGCTGCATCATCAATATTGTAGATATCCATGGTGAGCGCCCACTCAAGGAACACCCAGTCTACTGCACTGCAAAAGCAGGATTGGTGATGTTATCGAAGGCACTGGCGCGTGAATTGGGGCCAGAGATACGAGTGAATGCAATTGCCCCAGGCGCAATCATGTGGCCAGAAAATGGCATTGATGATGTCACCAAAAAGCGTATCCTTTCACGCACTACCTTAAAACGACAGGGTTCACCAGACGATATCGCGCGTGCTGCGCTGTTTCTGATTCGTGATGCGGGTTATGTCAGTGGACAGACCATCGCGGTAGATGGCGGGCGTTCGCTCAGCGACTAAAGCGTCACCACTCAAACTCAACGGCGGTTAATGGCTGCCGTGCCTGATCAAACTGTTGCCACATCGCACTTAAACTTTCGTCCCTTAGCGGATGGACTATTTCTCCCGACAACTCCGCCAGAGGGCGCAGTACAAAGGCGTTCTTCTCGATCTCATCACGCGGCAGTTGCAGCTTGCCCTGATGCAAAACCACGTCATCATATAACAATAGATCAATATCGAGTGTGCGCGGGCCAAAATTCGACAGGGTTCGATCTCGCTGGTGCGTATCTTCAATCTGGCGCAGTGCCACACTCAGCGCATCAATGCCTAACTCTGTTTCAAAACGCACCACGAGATTATAAAAGGGATCGCCATCAAAACCGACCGCTGCACTTTCATAGACGGTCGACATCACCACGTTTTTAAAACGTTCACGCAGTGCATGCACACCTGAGCGAATGTTATATTCTCGTTCCACATTACTACCCACGCCCACATGAACCAGGTGTTTAAAACTAACAGGGGACATCTTAACCCTTTTCCCCGCGCTCAATGATCACCCCAACACCACTGGCTCCGCGGATTGCACCCACTTTATCGAGCCTTACCCGTACCCAACGCACATCAAACTCATCTAAAATAATCGCCGCCACCTGCTCTGCCAGCGTCTCGACCAGCTGAAAACTACTCTTTTCCACAAAGGTGATAATACGCTTGGAAAGCGTCTTGTAATCCAGCGTATCTTCGATTGCATCGCTGGCTGCTGCCTTGCGAATATCGGCCGCCATATCGAGGTCAAAACTGATGGTCTGTTTGATTTCACGCTCCCAGTCAAAGATGCCGATGATGGTTTCGATTTTGAGGTCACGCAGGTAGATGATGTCCATAAAGAAGGTCAGTATTTATAGGTGAATTTAGTGAATCCGAGGTGGTATCATGCTCTTTCGTTCAGCAATCAATTCAGTTTAGCAGTATATAAACCAGTGCCACAATGATCACAGCCATAATTGCCATCATCAGCGCCTACTTAATTGGCTCGCTCTCCACCGCGATCATCGCCTGCAAGCTCACCGGCCTGCCTGATCCACGCGGTGAGGGCTCTGGAAACCCAGGCGCGACCAACGTGTTGCGCTTTGGCGGCAAAAAAATCGCCGTGGTTGTGCTGCTGGGCGATCTGATAAAAGGGTTGCTACCGGTACTCGGCGTGAGTCTGCTGGAGGCATCGCCGCTAGTGATCGCTGTCACCGGTGCTGCCGCATTCCTGGGGCACCTCTATCCCATTTTCTTCGGTTTTAAGGGCGGCAAAGGGGTCGCAACCGCATTCGGCGTGATCCTTGCGATTTCATGGCTGGCAGGACTGACGGTACTCGGCGTGTGGCTGTTGGTCGCATTGACACTGCGCTATTCATCACTCGCCGCACTCAGCGCCTCTGTTGTGGCACCGCTGATCGTGTGGCTCTATCGTCCGGATATCGAACTGTTGATTATGATGATCGGCATGAGCATTTTATTGCTCTACCGCCACCAATCCAACATTCAAAACCTGCTGCAAGGTAAAGAGAGCAAAATCGGCGGGAAGAAAAAAACAACTGCTGATGCAACGGACAACGCCGCGCCAAAGTAACGCTAATCTCTATCAATCTCTGGATGGTACGCGTACTTACTGTGGCAGTGATTAATGATGGGCTATAGCGCCGTCAGCGTATCAATTGGCCAGCGCGCACGCGCCTCAAACCTCGGCGGCTCCAGCTCGCCTGCCAGCAGCCTCAGACAACCCGCATAGGCGATCATCGCGCCGTTATCAGTACAGAACGCCAACCGTGGATAGGCAACCCTGGTACGCTCCTTCACGGCTAGTGCATTCAATCGCTCACGCAGCGCGCTATTGGCACTAACGCCTCCTGCAACCACTAACTGTTTAATACCGGTCTCACGAATGGCACGTTGGCACTTGATTGCCAGTGTTTCAACGGCGGCAGTCTGAAAGGCGAGTGCGATATCCGCCCTGGTTTGATCATTGATCTCATTGGCATGCAGGGTGTTCATGGCGAAGGTTTTGAGGCCACTGAAGCTAAAATCCAGTCCGGGGCGATCGGTCATCGGGCGTGGAAATTTAAAGCGCGTTGGATCACCTTTTTTGGCAGCCTGCTCTAATACTGGCCCACCGGGGTAACCAAGGCCGAGCAGCTTGGCGGTCTTATCAAACGCTTCGCCGACCGCGTCATCGAGTGACTCACCAATTATCCTGTATTGCCCAACACCTTCCACTGTAATCAACAGGGTGTGGCCACCAGAGACCAGCAGCGCGATAAATGGAAACTGTGGTGGATTCTCTTCCAGCATCGGCGCTAATAGATGCCCTTCCAGATGATGCACACCAATCGAAGGCAAGCCCCAGCCCCAGGCAAGGCTACGCCCCACTGCGGCACCGACCAACAGCGCACCAACCAGTCCGGGCCCTGCGGTGTAAGCGACTCCATCGATCTGCTCACGCGCGGTATCGGCTTGCTGCATTGCCTTACGAATCAGCGGCAATAGCCTGCGCACATGATCACGCGAAGCCAGTTCTGGCACCACCCCACCATATTCGGCATGCATCGCCACCTGACTATAGAGCACATCGGACAACAACCCATGCTCAGCGTCATAGATCGCCACACCGGTCTCATCACAGGAGGTCTCAATTCCAAGCACTCTCATCAAACTGCCACTCTTTCATTCGCTATCAACAACAGTAGCCATGAGAACCACGCTACCCCTCAGGCGCTTTATGATTTACCGAAAAGAGAGATATACTATGCGTTCTGCACAAATTCACTGACTAAATGGCTAAATAGATAACAATGACAAACCTTGCGATCCAGATTAAAGGTCTGACCAAGATCTACCCCCCCGATAACCGCGCCGTTGATACCCTTGACCTTGAAATTAAAGAGGGTGAGATCATGGCGCTGCTCGGCCCAAATGGTGCGGGTAAAAGTACCACCATCCGCGCCGCCTCAACCCTGTGTGGCTTCGATGAAGGCAACGTTGTGGTTGCTGGCTTCGATGTCGACACCCACTCGCTTGAGGTACGTCAGGCAATCGGCGTCGTCGCACAGCAGACCGGCATCGACTATTTCCTTACCGGGCGTGAAAACATGATGCTGCAAGGCCACCTCTACCGGATGAAGAAATCAGACATCAATAACCGTATTACGGAACTTGCCAGCTATTTTGAACTCGACGGTAGCATCGACAATCTGGTCAGCACCTATTCCGGTGGGATGCGCAGAAAACTCGATATCGCCTGTGCGCTGATCCATCGCCCTAAGGTTTTATTCCTTGATGAACCGACCCTTGGGCTCGACATTAAAAATCGTAAGATTCTATGGAAGCATATCGACAAGCTGAATAAAGAGTTTGGCCTAACGATTCTGCTAACCACTCACTACCTGGAAGAGGCAGATAATCTTTCTCACCAGGTAGCGATCATCAACAACGGTAAGGTGCAGGTCGTTGATACACCCGATGCATTGAAGAACAGCATCCATGGCGATTCAATCACCGTGACCTTTGATGATGTCGGCAAAAATGAGCAGGCATTTTTTCACTTCGCACAACAACAATCTTATATCAAAGGTGCAACCTGGGAAGATAACAAGCTGCATCTGTACGTTGAAGATGGCGGTGCCAACGTTGCCGCATTAATGGCAGTCGCAGCAGACAATAAGGCACAGATCACCAACCTTTCGCTATCACGCCCAACATTAGATGATGTCTTCCTCAAATACACCGGCTCCAGCATTTCAGACACCAAGGAAGAAGAAGGGGATGAATGGTGGAAACAGTGGGCTGGCAAAGGCGGCAACACAGGCAAGTGGAAAAGCCAGTGGGGCGCTAACGACAGTGATGCTGAAGAGGACGGCGAAGACCAGGCATGGAAAAATAGTGACTGGGCAAAAAACAGTGACCACAGCGAAAACCTCGGCGCGCAAAAAAGAGAGGAGGCACAATCGCAGCAAAGTGCATGGCCATCAGAACAGCAGCAATGGCCTGATAAAGAAGAGAGTCATAACGCCTCTGGTGAGCAAGGCTCACAGCAGTGGGATCAATCACAGCAAGGTGATTGGAAAAATAATGAATGGAACAAAAACAAAGACGGCGGAGAGAAATAATCCATGCTCGCAGATACATGGCACCTGTTTAACAAATACATGCGCATCACCATGCGTATGCCGATGTGGACTCTATTCACACTAATCCAGCCACTAATTTGGCTGCTGATCTTTGGACAACTATTTAAAGACTTTGTACAACTGGGTGATGAAGACTACATGGCATTTATGGTACCCGGCATATTGGTGATGACAGTGCTGTTTGGCTCTTCATGGTCCGGCGTAAGTTTGTTACGTGAGATCACTGCTGGCACCATCGATAAGATGCTGGTCTCCCCCGTATCACGCATCGCCATTGTATTGAGCCGTGTACTGCATTCATCCGCACAGGTGATTGCACAGGCATTCATTATGTTACTCGTTGCATGGATACTCGGCGCATCACTCAATATGAATCCGATCTATTTAATGATGGCGATGTTGATTGTCTTTCTACTCGGCGTCGGTTTCGCTGCGCTCTCTAATGGCTTTGCGATTGCACTGCAACGAGAAGAGCCTCTGGTGATGATTGGCAACTTGATGACATTACCGCTGATCTTCTTTTCATCAGCACTGGTGCCTGAGCAGTTTATGCCAGACTGGATTCAATTGATTTCAGCAGTCAATCCGATCAGCTATGCGGTTGATGCCATTCGCGCCGTGCTTAACACTACCCCTGACATGGCTGTCTTTGGCAAAGGGTTACTGGTGTTAACAATATTTGCAGGGGCATCACTCGCCTGGGCAGTAACGGCATTTAATGCGCTAAGAGACTAAATAATAAATCTCTATAACAGTATATTAACACCTACTGTTATAGAGTTTCTTTCCGATCCAGCCAGGGAGGTACTTTGCAAGTCCCTGATACCAGCATCAACCAGCTCCTGGGTTAATACTGTTCTAATACCCAGGTTCGAAATGGTTTTAACAAAGGTATAGTTGGCATAAAGTCTAATTTTCCGACTTAACCAGTAATTCAGGCCAGTAGAAATATTATGAGTGTTTTGCCTTCTATAGGCCCTAAACCCTGTAAATGAATCACGATTATCATAATCCTGCAGTGAGTATGCATAACTCACATTAAACGAGATAGCACTAGGAAGCCGGCGATCGAATCTTAATCTCAATCCGTGGTTTTGATAAGCATAATCACTTGCATTATCCTCCACATTATTATTAATTAGATAGCTATAACCCAAAGTGATTGTTGATCGCTCATCAAAGCGCTGATTAATATCAAATCCTAAGCGATATGACTCTGAACTGAAAAAGCTATTTGTTTGTGAATCAAAATTCGTCTGAGAAAATGAAAGGGTAAAACCAGTGATAATCTCTTCTTCTGACCAGAAATTATAAATTTTCCTAAATTTAGCCCTTGTCATAATTTCAGAAAAAAAGAGATCTGTTGAGCTACTTCGTCTTTCCGTCAACAACCCCTGAGAGGCACGACTAGTGAGTCCAGCAACAATCGTGTATCGTCCTGGCGTAATCGTCGCAGACAGGCCATTACTAATATTCAAAAAGTCAAATTGCCCTTTATGATAGGTCGAGTACCTTGGCGATGATGTAAAACGCAGCCGCAGACCATTCTGCATTTTATACTGATATGCAAGATTAAATGACATATCCGAACGAAGTTCAGTGCCCTCACTAGTAATCGTGTCATCAATCACAGAATTGTCATCATAAGAAATGCCATACCCCATACTAAAGGTCATCCCTTTAATTTTTTTCTCTGTTGCAAACAACCTTGCTTTAACATCATTTGCGAGTTTTTCAGTCGGATTGTCCTGCAAAATTTTACGGTACTCGCTAATCGCATCCTCTTCCTGGTTTAACCGCTCAAGTGTACTAGCAAGATTTAAGCGCGCGCCAAAGTTCCCCGGCGAAAGCCTCACCACGTTCTCATATGAGTCAACCGCTTTTAAGAAAGATTCCTCACGAGAATAGATTGAACCGAGGTAGAAATATGGCGTTATATTATCAGGCTCATCTGCAAGAATACCTTTAAATGCTATCTCAGATAATCTCAATTTCCCATCAGAAAATAATTTCTTAGCAACAACCAGACGAAGAGCAACACTTAAGACTGCTGCTTTTTCGGGGTCACTTTCAAGCATCACCGCGCTGGCATACGCAGCCATAGAGACTTCATATTTACGAAGATCATCCGCCAATGCCGCCTGTATACTGACAACTCTTAAATTCCTGGGGGCGTGCTCTGCTGCTCGAGATATGGAATCATATGCATCTTCTTTACGTCTCTCTTGCATATAATACTGGGCCAATCTGAAGTGCGCATCAACATCTTTAGGATTACGACTAATTTTTTCTAAAAGAAATTCTTTAATGACTTCTGATTTTTCCACTTTGCTCATTTTATCAAAAATAGCACTACCACTTGATGCTTTCCCACTAATATTTGCTAATGCCTTTTCAGCTTCAATCGCATATTTTGTGCCCACGCCTTCAACAATAATTTCTTCCAGTAAGTCAATCGCATGACCCGTTTTCTTTGACAGGGAATAAAGCCCTGCAAGCTGGATTTTGGCCTCTAAATGCCCTGGCACGATCACCAATAACTCTTTATATTTTTCTTCGGCTAATTCAGTTCTCCCCAGCAATGAGAGTGATCGTGCTGATAGCATAAGTGCAGGCACACTTTGAGGGTTTAAACCAAGCACATCATTTAACACATCCAGAGCATCCTGGTGATTACCGCTCGAAGCGATAAGACTTGCTTCAATAATGTCTAAGCGCTCCTTTGCTCTCCGCCCAAGTTGACTTTCTGCATCGAGTGAGACAACCATTTCCAGGCTTTCTATTGCAAGCGCTATTTCATTACGCATTTCATAGATGTTAGCGAGATTAAGGTAGGTGTTTGCATACCTGGGGTTCAGCTCAATCACTTTCTCAAATTCGAGTTGAGCCTCATCCATTCTCCTTAAAAAAAAATAACCCAGCCCAAGACTATAGCGTATCAAAAAATCATCCGGATACTCTTCAACTAAACGCTCAAATACAGGCAGTGCTTTATCGATACTACCACCGCGCGCTAGTTTGGTAGCTGCTAAAAAAGACGCTTTCTTGATTGCCTCTTTATAATCCGCAGAGCCCGGCTCAGCGAGCTCACTTATCATCTTGTAATTTCTAATGGCATCATCATACGCCATTCTAAATTCATATGAATAAGCCAATGATTTACGGAATTCAATATTGTCAGGTGCCAATGTAACAGCCTGCTTTAGATGCTCTACGCCTTCGTGAAATTGCCCCATACGCACTAATATCACACCCGTTTTCGCATGAGCTTCAGCATTATTCTTATCTGCTGATATGATCCCGCCTAGCAATTCCAGAGCAGCAGAAAGATTTCCAGATTCAAACTCTCGTTGAACCTCATCTAGCACCTTAGAGAACTCTGCTGTTGCCCTATCTACGTTTACGCCCTCAGCTGAATACGCCGTAACTGGTGTCGATAAAACAATTAACAGTAGTAGTGAGGAAACAAGTAAGTACATTACATAACCAACATTAATAGTAGATATTAATTTTGAATAACGCGCGCCAACCATTCATATCTAGTTCCATCTTCTCGTAACTAGTATCATCATCATCAGATAGGTAACCTAAGTTTCGAGTGCCGTCGCTAAGAAGACTAGTCGGATACTGTATTTCTACTGTGTCCTGAGGCTGAAAGTCATTGCTAACCAGTGGGTTCCCCAGCTGGAATTTATTCAATCCAAAGGCATATCCCACATCAAATCCTATAGACAACCACTCACGCACAAATACTTCACCACCTATCGCAGGCTGAATCATCAGGTGCCCTGTTGCCTGGGTTTCTAACTTGGTTATTCGTTTAAACGTTGCCGCGCTATTAGAAGAGTCGGTGAATTCAAATACAAAGCTTTCACGGAAATCGATATCAAACACTTCGTTTAACAATAGTCGACTATAGATCTTATATTTTTTATGTTTTACAAATAAATCACGGCGCCAACCAAGATAATATTGCAGATAAGACATATTTGCTCGGCGTTCATAGACAGTATCAACAAGCCTACCCTGAAAGGGCAATGTTGTTTTAACCAGTGATGTACCGCCACCTTCCCAGGCACTCAAACCAATCACAAAGTAATTTTTTTGCCCTACCTCCATTTTAAATTCAAGCCCAGCTTCTGTGCCAAAGCGTATTTGAGTAAGCGGATTTTCAACGTTATAACGTACCTGGCGAGCCCCTTCCCCATCCGGAAATTGAAGTTCACCTGTTATTGGTAACCTGGCACCCAATACTTTGTCATTAATAAGCCCGAGATCAGGCTTGTGTATCCCTAAAATAGGTGAAACACTCCAGCGAATTTCAGCTACCACCAGGCTCCCCATTGCTGCATACGCAACAAAAATTAGTAACAGTGAGAACTTGGTATTTAAACTCGACAAGTTATACAACCTTACTTTGGCGCCTTGAATTAATCATTGTCAACAAGAGTGGCAATAATACTAATGCGGCAATACAACTAACAACCATATACGAACTAACAAATGCGCCAAGTTTTACATGAGGTGGAAATTGAGAGGCTAGCAGTACCATAAAGCCAGCAGTGACTACCGCCGCATTGAAAACAACTGTTTTACCAACACTTCTCATTGACTCAACAGTAGCCGCATCGTGCTTTAATAAATTCCTCCGCTCAAGCCTATATTTAAATAAGTAATGCACTGCATAATCCACACCAACACCAATCGCTACACCGGCAGCCAAAGCAGTAGAAACATCCAGCGGAATACCCATTAATCCAATACCGCCAGCAATCACTAAAGTAGTGATGGTTACTGGCACAACGGTTAATAACCCAAAAATTATGGAGCGGAAGAGTATGATCGCCATTATTAAAATGCCTATTTTCGATAATACTACCGCCATCACCTGACTATCAATTAACAATTCAGCCCAGATATATGAGTTATTTGCAGACCCCGCCAGGTTAACCTTCACATCAAACTCTGACATTTCGCGCTCAACATATTCATTCACTTCTGCAATGATTTCTTTCAAAGACTGGGTCTCATCCGTCTTTATAAGAAATGAAATATTAGCCTGCCGATAGTCATAATCAATCACTTCATCTAATTCATCAGGACGACCTGACATCGACAACAAGAATAGAGACTCATTAATCTCAGCTTCTGTATCAGGCAGCCGATCATACGCAACATCACCTGAATGAAGATTTTTGTTAACGCTTTTAAGGTAATCAACAATTGAAATTGAATCGCCCACTAACAAATGTTTTTCCACCTGCTGCTGCATACCTTCAATTTTTCTCAGGAGCTCAGGAGATTTAAGTGCGCCCGGTAATTTGCCTTCAACAACCACATTCAAAAAGATAGCACCATCCATTCGTTTATTAATTAGATCATTAGCAATAGAGACATCACTCTCTTTACTAAAGTCACTCATCCAGCTCGAATTAACATACATTTTGCTAGCACCGAATGCTGACACAATTAGAACTAGCAACGTAACGGTCAAAATCATTTTGCTGTTTTGTGTCGAATACTGGCCCCAGGTTGTTAGCAAGCGAGCAACGCCACTATCTTCATCATGTACTCTTAAGGAGCGCTTCTTCTTTAAATAGTCACCAACCTTTGGCTCCATCATTGTCAGAATGGCAGGCACCAGTACCACCGATAACAACCAACAATAAACTATCCCCAATACCGTAAATAAACCAAAAATTTTGAACGGTGGCATTTCTGAAAATAGCAGCGCTAGAAAACCTATCACAGTCGTGATTGTTGTCGTAATCAATGGTGGTGCAAGCTGAACCATAACACCTGTCACTATTTCACTTGATTGACCATAAGGATCTTTCAGCACATGGTCATAATAACGGCTCATTACATGCATTGAGTCACCAATCCCCACCGCTACCAGTATCACTGGCAGCATGGTCGATATGGTATACATTGGAACATTCAGGAATGCCATTGTACCCATTGTCCAGATAACAGCGCAGCTAATGACCAACATCGGAATAAGCACGCCACGCCATGTGCGATAAAACAAGAACAACATAATGCAAAGCACTATACAAAGCAGCGGGATCATCACTTGAATATCTTTAAGGGCACTTAACCCTGAACTAACTTCGATCACTGGACGACCCGCCATATAGAGCGTATCCCCGTTTTCATCTGCACTGATTTTCTTTTCTAGATCATCGGGCTTCATCCCATTAGGCCACGACTCTTTCTCCATACTGGGTACTGCTGGTTTACTATTATCCCACTCGCCATCATTCCATTCTGATGAATCACTCCAGCCACCACTCCAGTCGCTGTCAAGTCCACGCTCACTATCAAGCATTGTCTTAATTGCCCAATATGTGCTGTATCGATTGGTAATACCTTCTTTTAACTTTGCTCTAATTATTGCAACCTTGCCATCTTCAGAAATAATATTTCCGACAAACAAATCTGCATTACGCTGAATCGTATTACGTAGCTGCTCAAAGCCTTCTTCTGTCGATGGAACTTCACGCATCACACGCTCAGACCCTAACGATTCATCATCACCAACAAAAGCGCTAGCGGTAGAGAGCGACATCACATCAATCACTCTACCCGCCGATACACCAGGAAGGTTTGCCACCTGCTCTGTAATGCGAGCAACTCGGTTCAGTGTCTCTGCGTTATATATACCCTTTGTTTCATTCACGACTGCTATCAATATAGAATTCTTGACTCCAAATGTATCAGCCACTATCTCATCATATATAATGGCATGATGCCCTTTGGGCAAATAGACTCTAGCATCGGTTTCCCATTGCAGCTTATCTAGCTGTAATGTGCAAAACACGGTAAATATTAATAATGCAACCACTATCAATTTAGGATAGCTGACTACATATCTATAAAATCCATTCCACATAAAGTACCTTTCCTAAACTCGCTTAACTACAACCGCTAAAATGTATATTTAAACTCCATAAAGAGCCTTGAATTTTTACGAAAGTTGCCAAAAAACTGCGCACTTTGCACACTTGTATTGGCCGTAGCACCAAAAATTCGCCCATTCCGGGCCTCAATACCTAGCTTCGATGAACGGCCATAAAACATATCCATGCCCACGCCAATCTGAAAATGATCTGTCACGTCAAAAATTATTTTAGGTTTTAGATAGCTTTCTCGCGCATTCAATACATTGATATATAGCAACTGAAAAACAGCAGATTTCTCAGGCATTGGTTTCCGTATAAAAAGAGCCAAAGAAGTGTCAAATTCATCTTGAAAGAGAACTGGGTCATAATCAAGGATTATCCATTGGGATATAGCGGGTGAAATATCCATTCCCCATCGATTAAAGTCTAATCCCAGTCCCCATCTAATGTGCTTTTTTTGCAGAATCCCATCAGAATCTAAAAACCCATCCCCATCAATATCCGAGTCGTTTTCTAATCCAAAATATTTATCTGGCACATATACAAACTCACCTTTAACAATACTTCCACCCACCGGTGATACAAACGTGGCACCATACATTGTTAACCTCGAGAACGTAGGAAAGAATGTGGGCTCCGCTGTACTGGAAATCCTTGATGTTCGGAAGACTACAGGGAAGTCATCCCATGTGTAAAAATAGCTCAAACCGACCTCTGTTCCCAATATATCCTTTGTGTATTTAATACCAACCTCGGTATTTCTTAGCTTACTAGAGTCTGGTTTTGTCGTATTGGGGACATTTTGTAACAGCTCCCATTCTGAACCAGCAGGGGCTGGCTTATGGAACTGTAAATCAGGTATCCATAAAAATTGCCAGGTTGCCTCCTCAGCGTAGTAATCTACTTTTGCTGTCCATAGGGGAATTCGATAATCCAGTAGATCGAGTAGTATCATTTCACGAAAATCCATCGGATTAATTTCATCCGTTAATCTCATACCTTCCAGAACCCCCCACACAACGAACTGTTTTCCTAGACGTACATCCATGTTGTCAGTATATATATCCAGATACAGCTCTCTAATCTCTGCCACTGGAGAATCCTGTTCTTGCTCTAGATTATCGACAAAAACGAGCGGCTGATTTTCATCTCGAACATGCCGTGCAGATATTGTTTCATAGTCAAACAGATCATAGGCATGGTCATAATATGCCCAGGCAGATACTGTCAACGATGAATTTGAGCTTGCGGAATACTGGCCACCCAGCGACAGGATGTTTCTTATCTTAGTTATTGATCTAGGCTCCCGATAACGATAGGCAGTTTCATTTTTGAGAAACCCATTAAATGTCCAATCATCCAGAAAGCGCTTAAACAGCCCGCTTTCACTCTCGGCTTCAGCGCTAACAGGCGCAGCTGCGCACATTGCAGTTAACACCACAATCAGGATCAAACATTGGCGTCTAGCTATGAGCCAACTCCATCTATTGACTTGCATTTCTTGCATATAATGACGTGACTCTTTCCGGGAATAATCCCATATGCAACGTCAGTGCCTTTATTTAATTTCTGCGAGCAGTTCTCACATAACATTTCTTTATTTAAAGTCAGTTGATCCCAACCAATCACATCGCCAAACAGACCTTTATTACTTACAGCGCTTTCATCTGGTGTGTCTGCATGTGATGCACGACTGGCAGTCTGATTATCAATATATTCCGTCAAGATGTTTCTTATCAAAATAGATACAGGAATCCCAATTTCTCCGGCTTTCAGGATAATCTTTTCTCGAAGCTCTTTAGGTACTCGTGCGCCAAGGTATTCCTGCTTTCTTTTAGCCGCCGTTGCCAGTGCTTGCTGACGCATCGCTGTCGCTCGCTCTGCCGCCATGACTCTCATATCATCGCCTCTATTATCCATTCCATCCTCCAGATTTAGTCACTATCAATACAGGCATAACACTGTATAACAATTGTTATACAAATGTCAATCAAAATAGATTATCCATAAAAAAAGCCATGCTATACATGGCCTTATAAACTATTTGCTGCAATAATGTCTAACGCGATATTGAATCTATACCAGATTTCATCGCCCTTTTCGAAAATTGCCGCTTACTTAGCCCTGTATCTACTTTCACATCCGACATCTCAAATACCGAACTATGCTGCTCTTGCACATCCGTCACAACGACACGCTTCCACATCCACGCCCCATCAACTCTTTGCCAATCAAGCAACTGCTCTTTCAACAAAACACCTTTAGTATCATAGTAAGCTATTTTCTTGACCACACACTCGTCCCAACTATTCGCCCCCTCACCTTTCTTAATCCAGAATAATCGCTTCGAGTATATTTCACCCTTTACATGCGGAATACTCTCTACCTTGTACAAGGAGTCACCATTAACTTCTTCCTTACCGATATAAAAATGCTCATCCTCATCGAGGCCTCGATAACTAACATCTTGATACGTTAAATCTGAATTTAAAAACCTATCGCCAGGATCTCGTATCGTGACTCTACGAATCTTTCGCATAACTGGCAAATAGATCCATTGCTCTGCAACTTTTCTAGCCTCAGGCACATATGTAGTTCGCATAAATGCCCCGCCTTTAGCATCAGGAGGAAAGGTTGAAAATAACATCATCTTCTCTACAACCTGATCGTGACCACCATAATCCTTCCAGAGACGTAAATAGATGCTTTTCTTTTCATTACCACCAGCATCTATCAACAGTACAGTAAAGGTAGATGCCTGATCTTTACCTGAAAACTTATAACCACACTGTTCTATCAGCGACTTACCCGTTAATACACCAACCGCCTCTCGAGCCTCTGCACTAGCATTACTTACCTGAACCAACATTAGCAGCAACAAAATAATGGGGGATAAACGCATGACCACCGCTTGCCGCGACAAAGATGGAATAAAACAGCACGCTAGGAGCGACTCAACTAACTTCATTACTCTACTTCCTTTTTGCCGACACCCGCCAACGCTCTAGGACCTACTCGCAACGTTCGCGCTGAAAATAGCTCATCCTTCAAACCAATATTGACATCAACATCACCCACAACAAATATTGAAACATTCCCTGAAATCATATTACGCACCAAAACACGATCCCAAACCCATGCGCCGTTAATTTGCTGCCATTTATTAAACTGGATCTTAGAAAGCACCCCTTCCTTTGTAAAATAATCAATTCGCACACTCGCACAAGTATCCCAATCCTCTCCCCTTAAATACCACTGAATGCGCTTCCCGTAAGCACTAGCGCCAACAGGCACGCTTTCCACTTGCAGAAAATCCAGACCTTGCACCGCCTTTATCCCAAGGAATTTATGATTATCTGCAGAGAGAGCTCGCTGCCCCACATCCGCATATGTTAAATCTGAGTTTAAAAAACTATCGCTCGGATCTCGAATCGAGACTCTTCGTATCTTTTTTAGCAGCGGTAAATAGATCCACTGATCAGCCGTTTTTTCAGCCTCAGCAACATATGAAACTCGCATAAATGCCGAACCAACCGCATCCGGCGGGTATTCAGTAAAAAGTAACATCTTATCAAACACACCATCCAGCCCGGCATACCCCTTCCAATAACGCCTATACACGCTACGCTTTTCAGTTCCCTGTTGGGTATTCTGCAATATCACTGTCAATCGTGAACGCTGATCATCACCCGCGCTCTTTATGCCACACGAAGCAACAATCTCTTCCCCCGTCAATATTACATCACTCTCTGCCGCATAACTACGCCCCTCGAAAAACAACAAAGAGGCAATCAGCATGAGAAAGAATACAGCACGAGAAAATATTTTTTTTATAAATCTATTTCTCAACATACCTTACCAACCTAATACTCTAAAAAATAAAATACAGCGGCTCAATAAAATACTCAACTATAAAATAAAAAAGGGGCCAAAAGGCCCCTTTTTCATCATAACACGTTAACTACTCATACAAACCTGTCTACGGTAACGAAGGTGCAGTTCCAAAATTTGTTGCATCCCACGAAAATGGTGAACTCGTTGTAAAATTAGCTTCGCTAGTAGAGAAGGTACTAATTGGCTCATCTGAATCACTTAGATTGTCAACACTTTGAAAGCCAAAGATCGAACTCCCGCTACCACCCAGGTTAACACTCTGCCCCAACCACGTTACCATAACATCGTCGGTTCCAGTCCAGTCTACGCTTCCACCTGTTCCAGTACCTGCTGAAGGAGTCCCCAGCACAATGGTACCAGCACCAGCTATAAGGTCTCCACTACGCTGACGAATCACAAATCGCTGAAAATCATCGCCTGGTGAAGTTACAGTTGGATCACTCATACCAACATCCTGCAGCATATCCATTCTTTTACCTGTCTGTACACCAGCAGTATCAAGATTAATATCCAATGTGAAGTCATTCACAAAATCATCTTCTGTCTGAGACGCATCGGTACCAGAACCAATTGCAGTACCTGTACCGCTGTTATCTCTAAAGTTCTGAGTAATTTGCAAATTAGCTGTTCCCGCAGGCTCATCCGCTATTGCCCAGGCTCCAATTAATAACTGGGTTGTACCTTCAAAGAGGTTACCTGTTGTATCCGCACCATTGTTATCCAAAGGATCATCCCTCAACCTTTGCATCGCCTTAATGCCGTTATTACTACCAGACATCTGAATAAAGGTAATATCAGAAAAGGCAAGCGTTGACACATCAATATTGCCACTCGCATTCGAACTTAACGGATCGACAATTATCGTTTGAATATACGTTTGGCCATCAACCACGACTTCTTGCTGCAAAAAACCTTCGCCATCAATCAGTGGCGTACAATCAGCTGCATTTCCGGTAGGACAACCAATAAGAGTGCCAGTCGTACCACTTTGCAACACAATGTTATCAAAACCAGGACCGCCAGCTAACGCGCTACCAAGAGGCAACAATGCAGCAGTCGCCCCAACTAACGCCAACCTCTTAACTATATTTCGAATCTTCATAAAACCCCCTGTTGTTTGGAAGCAATTGCCTTATGCTAATACAGCCTTATCTCCTTAAGCCCAGTATCTGCAGTTTAACGGACAAAAACTCCCTTCTACATCCGCACATTTAAAAAATGTTTCTAAAGTTGCGTAATTTATAGCAGCAGGCAGGCCACATGTCAAGCCTAGATCCCTCAACTGATTGGCCGCAAAGTCCATAATCTCATTGATTTACAACAAGAATAAATTACACGGGGTCACTATATTATTTTTAATACGACTGACTCCTCATACATCTAATAATATCGGCGTTTTCGTAGACAAACTTTAGGGGTTTCACCACTCCAAATAGCCATCAAATCAAACTCTGTTCACATATATTATATTATTTTGACGCCCGCCATAATCGATAGCGGACAGGGAGGTGTAGTCAATTCTAAGCTGGCGATACCCCGCCAACGGCATCTGCAAGGCATCTGCCAGGGCCACACGAATGGAGCCCACATGCGCAACCACCACAATCGTCTTGCCGACGTATGCCGACAAAATGGTGTCAAGCCCACCTTTCACTCTCGTTAGTAAATCAGTAATGGTTTCCCCGCCTTCAGGTGAAAAATTCAGGGGGTCGACTTTCCAGGCCACATAATCTTCAGGGTATTTTTGTTCCACCACATCAAAATAAAGCCCATCCCACACACCAAATCGTCGCTCCAAAAAGGCATCATTGGTGACTATATCAAGCCCATGCTGACCAGCAATCGCTTTTGCAGTCATCTGAGTTCGCTGTGCAGGACTGGCATAAATCGCATCAATGGCAATGCCTGACAAAGAGAGTGCGACTGCCTCAGCTTGAACCAGGCCAGCCTTATTCAAAGGGGGGGACTCAACAGCATCATCACAATAGAGCCTATCGAGAGGAAAATCAGTCTCCCCATGCCGCACAAAAATTATTCGGGTACTTTTCTCTTTCTCTCTCATTATTGACGCTATTCACCCTCAAGTCGTAATAGTCACGTCATAGGATGACTATGTAAATGCGGCACCCCATGGCCATTATGCTCTTCCTCTGTGATATCGACAGGAATCATTCCAAGCTTACCATGCCGCACCCCACGTTCAGCCATAATTGTGCTCGCAAATTCGCGCACATCCTTAACTGGGCCTCGCATTACAGCAATCTCTAAGCAGTTATCGTGATCAAGGTGGATATGCGTATTGGTAACATTCAATTCATGGCTATGATGATGAGCACGCGTAATTCGGCTCGATAGCTCCCATTCATGATGATTGTAGACGTAGCTCAGCGTCGCCACACAGTGACCATCTTCCCACTTCTTCAGGCGTTCACTTTCAAGACGCTCACGAATAAGATCCCGCATCGCTTCAGAGCGATTGGTATACCCATGACCATTGATAAAATCATCGAATTGTCCGGCAAGTCCGGACTCCAGAGACATTGTGATTCGTTCCATCGTTCAACCCTCCATGGTTGTTATGACACATTAAAGATATCGACGCATCACGTACGATCATTAACTCAAAATTATGACGCGCGCCATCTAAATAAGCATAAAAGAAATTAAATTCAACAATAAGCCCCTATAAATCAAACAAAAAAGCCCAGATATTCATCTCATCCAGGCTTTTTTATTAAGAAGACTTAGCTCTATCAATAGCAGATCATGCTGATTTTTCTCGACTTTCAGCAACGCCAGGGTCTTTTGAGTTATGCTCCACCCAGATTTTTTTGCCTTCAGTTGTCACTTCACACTTCCAAAAGGGGGCTCGCTCTTTTAAATAGTTAATCACATAACGGCAGGCATCAAACGCTGATGCACGATGAGCTGACCACACCGCTACCAGTACAATAGGGTCCGACGGGTACATATCACCCACACGGTGAACCACCAGCACATCCATCACATCCCAACCGTCCATCGCTTCCTGACAAACAGCCTCGATATGCTTTTCAGTCATTCCAGGATAGTGATCCAAATTCATTGCTGTGACGTCTTCACCATCATTAAAATCACGCATCGTACCAACAAAACTGACCACGCCGCCGTGTTTCCCTGACTCAAGCACAGTATCTTCGTGGTGTTTGATCTCTTTATATGGGTCAAGTGCTTCGTGCTGAACAACAACCTTCATTACCGCTAGCCTCCCGTCACCGGTGGAAAAAAGGCCACTTCATCGCCATTTTTCAGCGCCTGACTCAAATCGGTATATTCTTTATTCACCGCAACCAAAATATTACCTGGCATCGGCTCAGAAGAGAGCTGGCTCCACACATCAGAGACAGTCGCCTCGCCCTCTAACGTCACTTTATCGCTGGTACGGCCCATGCGCTCACGCAAACTAGCAAAAAACTTTACGTCGATTTCCATAACTGCCTCTTAAACAAATAGTCTATTTAAATTCAAAATTAGGAGACTATCGGACTTAGGAGATCGTAGCGAGGGAAAGCCATTTTGAATCCATTTCTTTGATCGTTTGAGGCGAATATTGGGCATATTCAACGAAAAGGATCAGAGAAATGGGGCGAAATGGCTTTTCCGCAGTAGATTCACCCTAAGTCCGACAGTCTCCTGGATACGATTTAGGTACGACGCCACGAACCCGATTTACCGCCTGATTTCGAAAGCAAACCAACATCAGTAATCATCATGCCACGATCTACCGCTTTACACATATCGTAAATCGTCAAAAGCGCGACCTGTACCGCTGTCAAAGTTTCCATCTCAACACCCGTATTGCCTTTACAACGCACAACCGCTTTACAGTAAACAGCGTTATTATCTGGCTCTGCTGTCAGCTCAACATCCACAGCGGTAATCATAATCGGATGGCATAGTGGCACGAGATCCGGTGTTTTTTTCGCCCCCATAATTCCAGCAACACGCGCAATCCCCAGCACATCACCTTTTTTATGATCACCCGCCATAATTTTCTCAAGCGTTGAAGGCTCCATAAAAATACGCCCTTCAGCCACACCCTCACGCACCGTAATATCCTTTGCGCCCACATCCACCATATGCGCCTCACCGGCAGCGTTAAAGTGCGTTAGTACATCACCCATAATTAATTCTCTCTGAAAGTATTGATTAATATATCGAAAAAAGAGCGGTAAAAGTATTAGCCGCCAATCTGCGTCATACTGGTACGACCTTTGCCAATATCAGCGACATTGACCTTCTTCTCAGTAGATTTTTTCTTGGCCTCAAAGCCATCCCGATGCTTCTCATCAAACGCCTTACGAAAAACACCGACAACATCTTCTTCGGTGCAGCCATCCTTACGCAATAACGCCTTCAAATCAAATTCATCATCAGAATAGAGGCAATTGCGGATTTGCCCATCAGAAGTCACGCGAATACGAGAGCAATTACCACACAGGCTTCGTGTAAATGCCGGAATGACCGCAATCTTACCCTCATAACCCGGTGCCTGAAAAATATGGTGCTCGGTACGGGTACCAGAGGCGGTTTTAATACCGGGATAAAACTTCTCAATCTGGTCGACTAGATTTGCGGCGCTGGCAAAGTGCTCACCAGTCTCCCACATCTGATGCGCATCAAACGGCATAAACTCGATAAAACGCACGGTTATTCGTTGGTCTTTGGTCATTTCACAAAAATCATGCAACTCATCTTCATTAAAACCACGCATCAATACAACATTAACCTTCACGGTTTTAAAGCCAACATCCAGCGCACACTGGATACTCTCCAGCACCTTATCCAATCCAGGGCGGCGCGTAATGCTTTCAAATTTTTCTTCGTCCAAAGAATCAAGGCTAATATTAACACCCGTCAAACCGGCCTTTAAAAGATCCTCTGCATACTTGGGGAATAACAATCCATTGGTGGTCAGGTGAACTGCCTTCACGCCCGGCGTATTCGCGGTATTCGTCACAATTTCGATAATATCTTTACGCACCAACGGCTCACCGCCAGTAAAACGAACCTTGCGCACGCCCATTTTGGCAAGCGTCTCAACCGTGCGCTGAATCTCCGGCCCAGTTAACACTGCATTTTGATCTGGGAAATCGACACCTTCTTCCGGCATGCAATAAGTGCAGCGCAGATTACACTTCTCTGTTACCGCGATTCTGACGTAATCAAAGGCACGACCAAAACGATCTTCTAAAGGAGGTAACACGGAGGTGGCGGAAGCCGTTGAAACGGCACCCGAAGAGGATTCGCTATGTGATTTTTTACGGTGTAACGATTTATCCAACACGTCAATATTCTCCCCAAATACTACAACTGCTGCTACCGAACCATACAGACCAATTAACCCGACCATTCTAGTCGGATATGCGCCAATTTACTACTATCCGTTAACTGCACCGCCAATTCAATACCAGGCGTGATGTTTTTTCAGCACGCCACAAATATATAAAGCGCAGCAACGTTTTGAGAAAATCCATTTAGGCTTACATAAATGAAAAAACAGTAGCTAAAACAAAGCTCAGCGGCCACTCAATTAACACGAGGCAATACCAGACATTCTGCACAACCCAAAATACTAGCATGAAAAACACGCCACATTCCAATACATATATCGTCCTGCCCTAAGCAAACCTTTAAATTTGGTATAAAGCAAAGGCCTGTTTAAGGGTCACCAGTAACATTCTCGATTAACAATAATTATCAGCTATTTAGCGCATACACTGCTGTGTGCCCAGTCACATTATTAACTTAATTCTAACGTCGAGCACTGCAACTAAACTGTTTTCCATGCTATCTTCTAGACAATAAAAATCCCGATAAGCAACGGATAGATAACTCAAAAACTATGAACGACATTAAATACCATCAAGGAAAATGGGCCAGCAAACCGACCATGGAAGTTGCCCGATCACACGGCCCAACGGCTGCCTATAATGGCAAAATTTACGTCTTTGGCGGTGGGGGGCCTGATTTTAAAAGCCTGAACTCCACCACCATCTATGATCCAGCCCAGGACAGCTGGTCAGCGGGCAGCGAAATGCCAACTCTGCGCTCAGGTGCAATCGCGACCACCGTAGGCGACGCCATCTATATTATTGGCGGCGGCTTTAAAAAACCTGATGGCAATTTTCAATTTTTGCGCGCCACCGAGATCTACTACCCAAAAACCGATAGCTGGGAGAAAGGGCCGGACATGTTCCAGCCACACGACTACCCCGCCGGCGCACTGTATGACAATCATATCTACATTTTGGGTGGCCACCACCCTGATGCGACACTCTCTGGCCCTAAAACCGATCCAGGCTTTGATTTCTGTGAGCGCCTCAACCTCGCTACCGGCAAGTGGGAAGAGCTCAAGCCACTGCCAACCCCTCGCTTTGCGCTCGATGCAGTGGTGATGGATCAAAAAATCCTCACCATGGGCGGCGTCGCCTTCACCCCCGAAGGCTTCAACAATTTTGACCACATCGAAGCCTTTGACCCCGCCAACGGCGAATGGAACCTCGACAGCCTCAAACTACCGTGGACAGCAGCTGGCCTGGGTTCGATCATGATTGACGACACCCCATTTATCTTTGGTGGTTACAGTGGCGACGGCATCTGCGACCATGCAGCCTGCTACGATAAAACCAGCAAAACCTGGCATCTGCTGCCGCCGATGCCCGCACCGCTCGCAGCGATGGGCGTGGCACACATCGACCGCACCATTTATTTAGTTGGAGGCTGGGCGGACGACGGACGTACCCCTCTCAACAGTGTCGTTGCCTACACTTATTAATAGATGGACGACCAGCAACTTGAACGCTACAGCCGCCATATTCTGCTACCCGAGATCGACATTGCAGGACAGACGCGGCTACTTCAATCAAAGATTCTGCTGATCGGCGCGGGCGGGCTCGGCTCACCCGCTGCAATCTACCTCGCCAGCAGTGGCGTTGGACAGATCACCATCTGCGATGACGACGACGTCGACCTCAGCAACCTGCAACGTCAAATTGCACACAGCAGCGAACGCATCGGACAAAACAAGGCAGACTCAGCACGAGCAGCACTGCACACAATCAACCCAGAAACTACCGTCATCCCCATCAAGCAACGCTTAAAGGGCGATATGCTGCTGTCTGCCATCAGCGATGCCAATATCGTGCTTGATGCCAGTGATAATTTCCCCACTCGTTTTATGCTCAACGACGCCTGCGTTAAAACGCACACCCCGCTCGTCTCCGGCGCTGCAATTCGGCTCTCCGGGCAAATTTGCGTGTTCCGCAACCATCACAGCGACACCCCGTGCTACCGCTGTCTGTTTGATGAATCCACCATCGCCGACGAAGAAAATTGCGCCCAAAGCGGTGTTTTCGCTCCGCTCACCGGTATTATCGGCAGCATGATGGCCGCTGAGGCGCTCAAACTACTGGTACCATTTGGCAAATCACTCGACAGCCGACTGCTCACCCTGAATGCCGCAACGATGGATTGGCGCAGCCTAAAGCTGCAAAAAGACCCCGCCTGCCCAGTCTGCCGTAGTAGCACCTAAAATCGCTAAAGATCCACCGATAGCACCCGAAAACCTGTAGCCAGACCACAGATCCGCATTCCCGCGCTTTACAAGCCCCCAGCCCAGAGGGTAGAATTCGCGGTTCGTTGTTCTAGTGCCATTCATTAAAGAGGAAAGTAAATGCCTGCTGTTCGTTTGAGAGAAAATGAGCCTTTCGAAGTTGCTGTACGTCGCTTCAAGCGCATCTGTGAAAAAACCGGGATCATCTCTGAAGTTCGTCGTCGTGAATTCTACGAAAAGCCAACCGCTGTGCGTAAACGCAAAGCTGCCGCTGCCGTTAAGAGACAACAGAAGAAGACCTATAGCGAAAAAATGCGCACCGTTCGCGCACCTTACTAACTGACACTTATATATTTATAGTAGAACCACTACGATGGATAGCACGCTAACGCAGCGACTCACTGATGACATGAAGACCGCCATGCGCAGCAAAGACGCGCATCGGCTGGGTGTCATCCGCTTGATCCGCGCTGCGATTAAGCAGCGTGAAATCGACGAGCGCATCGAACTGGATGACAGTCAGGTGCTCGCCATTCTCGACAAGATGAACAAACAACGTCGCGACTCCATCGAGCAATACGTCAGGGGGGATCGCCCAGATCTCGCCGAGATTGAACGCGCCGAGATTGAAGTCATTAAAGGCTACCTCCCGCCGGCACTAAGCGAAGCTGAGATTGACACAATGATCAGCAACGCCATCGCCACCAGCGGTGCCAGCTCAGCAAAAGACATGGGCAAAGTGATCGGCCTGTTAAAAAATAAACTGCAGGGTCGCGCCGACATGGGTGCCGTCAGCGGACAGATCAAAGCCAAACTTGGCGCATAAACACTGCATCCCCCTGTCATACCGCCAAATTCAAACGGCGGCACTGACAAACCCCACTAGATAGACAATCACACGATGGCTGGAAAAATCCCGCAGCAATTCATTGATGAACTGCTCGCACGTGTCGATATCGTAGATCTGATCGACGCCTCGGTGCCACTCAAAAAAGCCGGTCGTAACCACAGCGCCTGCTGTCCATTTCACGACGAAAAAACCCCCTCCTTCACCGTCAGCCAGGACAAACAGTTCTATCACTGCTTCGGCTGTGGTGCACACGGCACCGCGATCGGCTTTTTGATGGAATATGAGCGCCTCGATTTTCTCGACGCAGTGCGCGACCTCGCCGCCCACGTCGGGATGGAAATCCCACAGGGCAGCTACTCTGCCAGCAGCGCACAAAACGACAGCAAACCACTCTACGAGCTGATGCAGCAAGTTGCCAATTTCTACCGCCAACAGCTCAAAGAACATCCCAAGAGCAACGAGGCGATCGACTACCTCAAAGCACGCTGCCTGAGCGGTGAAACCGCGGCTGAATTTGGCGTCGGCTACGCCCCACCCGGCTGGGATACGCTACAAAAGAAACTATGTCGCGACAACGACAATACTCAGGCACTCGCCACCACCGGCATGCTGATCAAAAAGGATAGCGGCGGTCACTACGACCGCTTTCGCGAACGCATCATGTTCCCAATCCGCGACTCACGCGGGCGCGTTATCGGCTTTGGTGGGCGCGTTTTGGGCGACGATATCCCCAAATACCTCAACTCACCCGAGACCCCGATCTTTCACAAAGGACAGGCACTTTACGGCCTGCATGAGGCACGGCAGGCAAATCGTAATATCCAGCGCCTGTTGATCGTCGAGGGCTATATGGATGTAGTGATGCTGGCGCAACACGACATCCGTTATGCCGTCGCCACCCTCGGTACCGCCACCACCGCTGAACATTTAGAGCTGATGTTTCGCACCACCAGCGAGGTGGTTTTTTGCTTCGATGGCGACCGTGCCGGACGAGAAGCCGCCAACCGCGCACTGGAAAACACCCTGCCGGTCATGCAGGCAGGCAGGCAAGCGCGCTTCCTTTTCCTGCCCGACGGTGAAGACCCTGATTCACTCGTGCAAAAAGAAGGCAAAGCCGCACTGGAGACACGCATCGACGCAGCCTCGCCGCTCTCCACCCACCTCTATGAGCACCTCGCCAAACAGGTCGACATGAGCAGCATCGACGGTCAGGCGCGCCTGGTTGAACTGGCGCGACCACATCTCAACAAACTGCCCGCAGGTGTCTTCAAACATATGATGATCACCCGCCTGGCGGAGCTTACTCGCATGGAAGAACGCAGCCTGAGTCGCTTGCTGGGCAGCAACGACCCCGTCACTACCAACGCGCCAACGCGCCACCCGCGGCCACGCGGCAATAAACAAGGCAAGCAGCCCTCACTGGTGCGCCAGGCAATCACACTACTGCTCAACACCCCGTCACTAGGACAACTTGAAGCAGAGCCACAGCGCTTCGCCTCGCTTAACGCGCCCGGCATCACACTTTTAATCGAATTACTTGAAATGTTGAGAACCAGCCCACATCTCAACACTGGCGCAGTGCTGGAACGCTGGCGCGAGCGAGAAGAAGGCCGCTATCTAGCCAAATTAGTTCAACAGGAAAACCTGATCGACAGCGACCAGGAAGAGGTATTTAGCAGCTTACTGCAACAGCTCTACCGGCGACACGTTATCCAGCGCAAAGACATCCTTTGTAATACGCAGGAGCTGACCCAACGTGAAAAAGAAGAGCTACAGCAACTATATAAATATTTAAACGAAAACCCAGCTACACGCGGCGGGGCTAAGTAACCAAAAATAGCGCTAAAAGCAAGCTCACGGGGTTCTCAGACCCTACCGAAATAGTATAGAATAGCGGGCTATTTTTTGCTCACGCACATTGTTATGTAAGGAAGGCTCACGCCACATGAATCAAGCACAGCAGCAATCTCAGCTCAAGGTACTAATAGCAAAAGGCAAAGAACAGGGTTACCTCACCTACCGCGAAATAAATGATCACCTGCCAAGCGATATCGTCGATCCAGATCAAATCGAAGATATCGTTAGCATGATCAATGACATGGGTATCACGGTACATGAAGTGGCTCCGGATACCGATAGCCTCGCGATCTCAGACTCTTCTGCCGCCAGCACCGACGATGACGCCGCCGAAGAGGCCGCCGCCGCACTCGCCAGCGTAGACAGCGAATTTGGTCGCACCACCGACCCAGTCCGCATGTACATGCGAGAGATGGGCACGGTTGAACTGCTAACCCGCGAAGGTGAAATCAGGATCGCCAAACGGATCGAAGCTGGCCAGCGCCAGATGATGCAGGCACTTGCCACCTACCCGCAGACCATCCACAAGCTGCTTGAGGTGCAAACCAGGGTCGCAGCTGAAGAGACTCGCCTAAACGACTTGCTAACCGGCTTTATCGATCCCAACGCAGAAGATATTATTCCACCACCAGCACCACCCAAAAGCAGTGATGATTCCGACGATGATGAAGTTGTCGACACCGGCCCTGATCCTGAAGAAGTGCGCGAGCGCTTTGCAGAGATCAGAAAACGCTACGATGCAACCATCAGCGCAATCGAAAAAGACAATAGCGACCTGGTCACCACCCAGAAGCTGCGTAGCGAAATGGCTGAGCCGATCATGGAGCTTAAGCTAACCCCTAAGCTTATTGATGTGCTGATCAAAAACATGCGCAGCATGGTTAGCCGTATCCGCGAACAGGAAAAGGTCATTATGGACATCTGCGTGAGCAAGGCACACATGCCACGCAAACAGTTCATCACCTCATTCCCTGATAACGAAACCGACCTGACCTGGCTGCCTAAACAGATCGACGGTGGCCATAGCTACTCACCCGTACTTAAAGAATTTGAAGAAGAGATTCTGCGCGCACAGGGCAAGTTGGTTGCAATGCAGGAAGAGTCACACCTATTTATTCACGAGATCAAAGACATCAACCGTAAAATCTCTATCGGTGAAGCGAAAGCACGCCGCGCCAAAAAAGAGATGGTTGAAGCGAATCTACGACTGGTTATCTCGATTGCGAAGAAATACACCAACCGTGGCCTACAGTTCCTTGATCTCATCCAGGAAGGCAACATCGGCCTGATGAAGGCGGTCGATAAGTTTGAATACCGTCGCGGTTACAAGTTCTCGACCTACGCCACCTGGTGGATTCGCCAGGCGATCACCCGCTCAATTGCGGATCAGGCACGTACCATTCGTATCCCGGTACATATGATTGAGACCATCAACAAACTCAACCGTATCTCGCGCCAGATGCTGCAGGAGATGGGACGCGAAGCGACGCCAGAAGAGCTATCGATTCGCATGGAAATGCCAGAAGATAAGGTTCGCAAGGTACTGAAGATTGCCAAAGAGCCTATCTCAATGGAGACCCCGATTGGTGATGATGAAGATTCGCACCTTGGTGATTTCATCGAAGATCCAAACGTGATGGCGCCACCCGATGCCGCCACCGTTGAAGGGCTACGAGAAGCGACCAACTCAGTACTCGAAAGCCTCACCGCACGTGAAGCCAAAGTACTGCGGATGCGTTTTGGTATCGGCATGAACACCGACCACACCCTGGAAGAAGTGGGTAAACAGTTTGACGTGACGCGTGAGCGTATTCGTCAGATCGAAGCCAAGGCACTGCGCAAGCTACGCCACCCAAGCCGCTCCGACCCACTGCGCAGCTTCAGCGACTAACCACTAGCCGTAACAAAAACAGCCAGGCGAAGCTAACTACTTCGCCTTTTTTCTTTTATAACAAGAGAATGACAAAAATCAGGTGACGTAGCTTTTATCAAAACGTTATACTGCACACCCTAATAAGGGCCTGTAGCTCAGTTGGTTAGAGCAGGGGACTCATAATCCCTTGGTCGTAGGTTCGAGTCCTACCGGGCCCACCATAATATTCATTCCGTCGTAACACCCTTTTCATCATCGCGCTTTTCAAAATCCTGCGACTCTTCCGCAACGCGACGCACCGCAAAGATCATCTTAGGCGGCACCCCCATTTCTAGATCAACCCCCGTGATGCGATAATTCGAACCACGCTGCTTAAGAATCGCATTCACCTTCTCCTGTTTTTTCATCGACATAATAATGGTATCCGCGATCAGCTCATCACTACTGAACTGCATCGTTTTATCCATTACTTTGCCGGAAAGCTCTTTTGCTTTATCGAAGAGGGCCATAATTAAAACTCCTGGCTAATGCGGAATGATTGTTTAATTGGGCAAGTATGAACTCAGGCGCAACGACTGGCCAGCCTAAAAATAGCCATTAGGATAAACCCAGTGGATCCCAGCTAAACTAGCAACTAGTATACTGTCAGCCCCTTTTTGTCGGGTCAGTTGGTCTGCCAGTTCTCATGCCAAGGCGCACTTCGCAGGAATACAAAAACAAGGAAGCGCCTACACTAAGGCATAGGAGAGAAATTGTAAGGAGCAGCAAATGACACGATCATAGTACCCACACAAAACAATCGCCCCCACAAAAGTACGCGGAAATGACTCTCATTGCTAATAAGTAAAAAACAGAGCAAAAACAGACAATTTAGTGTATGATTTGTCGCCTTGCTGGAATCATCCTGCAAGTTCATGCGCCCCTTCGACCATATATTGAGGTGCACGACCCTCGAACACTACAGGTATTTACGATGTCATCACCCTCTGAGAGCTTTGCGCAGCTTGCGCTTGCGGCCCCTATTCTTCGCGCACTAGACGATATTGGCTACGAATCGCCCTCGCCGATTCAGGCAGAAAGTATTCCACACCTACTCGAAGGGCGCGACCTGCTGGGACAGGCGCAAACCGGAACAGGTAAGACCGCCGCATTCGCTCTGCCACTACTTAATAATATTGACCTATCGCAGAAAAACCCGCAGCTGCTGGTGTTGGCACCCACTCGCGAGCTTGCGATTCAGGTAGCTGAGGCATTTCAGAGCTACGCACGCCACCTAAAGGGGTTTCATGTACTGCCAATCTACGGAGGCCAAAGCATGGACACCCAGCTACGTCAGCTAAAACGCGGCGTGCATGTCATCGTGGGCACACCCGGTCGCGTGATGGACCACCTACGTCGTAAGACAATGTCGCTCGCTGGCCTAAAAGCACTGGTACTCGATGAAGCCGATGAGATGCTGAAGATGGGTTTTATCGATGACGTTGAATGGATCCTGGAACAGACGCCAGCCACGCGTCAAATCGCGCTCTTCTCGGCCACCATGCCAGATGTCATCCGCAAGGTTGCGAATCGTTATCTGAAAAACCCAAAGATGGTCAAGATCAAATCTGAATCGACCACCGTAGATACCATCGATCAGAAATACTGGCAAGTGAGCGGACTACATAAACTCGATGCGCTGACCCGAATCCTGGAAGTCGAAGAGCTTGATGCGGCAATCATCTTTGTGCGCACCAAAAATGCCACCGCTGAGCTGGCACAGAAACTCGAAGCACGCGGCTACTCCTGCGCAGCACTCAGTGGTGATATCACCCAGGTACTACGCGAGCGAACCGTTAATCAACTGAAAAAAGGGGTGATCGATATCATCGTTGCGACCGATGTTGCGGCGCGCGGCCTTGATGTGCCGCGCATCAGCCACGTGATCAACTACGACATTCCTTATGACACAGAAGCATACGTCCATCGTATCGGCCGTACCGGTCGCGCCGGGCGCAAGGGCACTGCAATTTTATTTGTCGCCCCACGTGAGACCCGCATGCTACGTGCGATTGAACGCGCCACCAATAAAAAGATCGAACGCATGCAACTGCCTTCGATTGAAGCGGTTAGCAACAAGCGTGTTACCGAATTTAAGCAGCAGATCCTCGATACTATCGAGTCTGAAGATCTAACATTCTTCAACGAAGTACTGATGCAGATCGAAACAGAGCAGAACATCAGCCCGAATGACGTTGCTGCTGCACTGACCTACCTATTACAGAAAGAACGCCCATTGATGCCTAAAGCGCAAGCAGCACCACGGGAACGTAAAGAGCGTGATCGCGCCGCAAACAACGCAGATCGTCCACGTGAAAAACGCCAGGCACCAGGCTCACTCGGCAAGGCACGTCGCCTGAAAAAACATCCCGAAGTTGAAATGGCTCGCTATCGCATTGAAGTTGGCAAGCAGCATGAAGCCTCGCCAGGTGACATCGTCGGCGCCATTGCAAATGAAGCAGAGATCGACAGTCAATACATCGGTGACATCAAGCTCTATGACGATTTCAGCACCGTTGACCTGCCAGCCGATATGCCAGCCGATGTCTTCCAGCTACTGAAAAAGGCGCGCGTACGCCAACAGGCACTGGCGATCTCGATCACTAAAGATGGCGCTTTTGGCAAAGGTGGCCCAAAAAGCGGTGGCGACAAAAAACGAAAATTTGCCGATAAAAAAAGCAGTGATCGCCCAAAGAAATCGGGCAAAGAAAAATTCGTGAATAAAAAGGCCGCCAGTCAGGCTAAAAAGCCAAAGAGCAAAGAGAAAATCTCGCTCTCTAAATAAAGTGGCAATTCACGCTTAGACTAAAGCCGCTGTTCCGGCATCCTAAAAACCGGGGCAGCGATAGCTTTAACCAGCTTAGCCCTGCAACACCTTTTCTATCGCATCAATATCAGCCTGCGCCGTCTCCAGCACACGCAGCGTCATCTTTGGGCCAAGCCTTCCTAGCGAAAACTTAGTGAATGCAGGGACCTCATCGATTGCCGGGTATCTCTCCATCTGCGGTGTATCGATAAAACTATAGAGCTGCGCCAATACCACCACATCACAATAATCTGGTTTAGGGCCTTCATCACGGTACCAGTCATGCGAACCACGCACGACATCAATCACATCCAGATTAAAATCCCAACGCCTCAGCACCTGTACACCCACTTCACAACTCAACTTTTCAATCACCTGACTCAACATTGTTTCATCTTCAACCAGCTCTGGATATTTTGCCGCATAGTTAATAACAGGCAGCGCACCAATGTTATATACCAAGCCAGCCAACATCGCACGATCTTCATCAAGCCCACGTCCGTGACGTGAAATTACCGCACACAATGCAGCCAGGCGCGTACTACGCTGCCACGCTTTACGCATAATTTTTTTAAGCAGTGGCAAATCACTTTCAAACAGCTGCTGCAATGAACAGCCAATCACAAGATCCCGCGTCACCTGCAACCCCATTCGGGAGACTGCCATCTGGCAAGTGGTAATCGCCGACTTACCACGATACATAGGACTATTTGCCACCTTCAACAGACGTCCTGCCAACGGCGGGTCAGCCATCACGATTCGTGCCACTTCAGAAACATCAGACCCTTTATCCTTGACTGCACTCTGCACCTGCAGGGCAATATCAGGCAGACTAGGGATTTTCAGCTTACTGGCCTTCGAGTCCCGCTCAATATCAGCGATCAAATGCTCAATCAACGCCGCTTCATCGAGCGGAATGTTGCCATCTATCTTATCTGGAGGCGGCGCATCACCCAGCGCCTTTCTGACCTCACCATCACTCAAACGAAAGACAACCACTCGACTGCTAGCGCGAATCGTCCATTGACAAGGCTTAGTAAAATTCAGTGGTAGTTTGGCCTTATCAGTATTCGCGCTCACTACCTCATCATCACGGCCAGGCGCCTCCAGAGAGACATCGCCTGACACCAGAAAAAAAGTCCAGGGCTCATTCGAGCCATGTCGCGCTATCGTCTCACCTGCCAGCAGCGTCTCAAAATAATTATCCCGAGAAAGCCGCATCAGCTCCACAGCACCAAGTGTATCCAGTGGCGAAAATACACCCATTATGGCTGGGTTTACCAGCTTATCCGTCTTCATTTACCGCGCCTCACGAAAAAATAAAACACCTCAACAAAGAAAGGCAACAACGCCCATGTGATGATCATATAGCAACCACCAGAGAAAAAATATTGGCCGAAATCTAATATTACATCATAGAGTTAACTGCCTATCTTATCTGTATCGGCTATTAAATGTATTTTCCCCGCGACTTACCCCAAAACTTAACCTTAAACTTCACGATATAATTAGATAGCACCCAATAAAAAATAACAACAACGAAAACACCCTCTTCAGCACACGCACTGGCAGCCGATGCGTCATACGCGCCCCAAATGACGCACACACAACACTACTGGCCACCACACCAAGCAATGCGGGCCAATACAGGTAACCACTACTCCATTCGGGTAAACCAGTCACATCGAGTCCAGCCAACCAGTAACCCAGTGCACCCGCCATCGCAATCGGCAATCCACATGCCGCAGAGGTCGCAATTGCCTGACGTACAGCGACACCGCACCACAGCAGAAACGGCGTAGTCATCGAGCCGCCACCAATGCCAATCAGCGCAGAGACCACCCCAATCACACCACCGACACCGGCCAGCACTGTACGACTGGGCAGGTGATGTCCCACCTCAGGTCGCAGCTCCAGTGCCATCTGCAACGCCACCAATAATGCAAATACCGCGAAGATTTTCTGCAACCAGCCACTGGAAATCTGGTCTGCCAAAAATGCACCGCACAGTGCACCCACCATAATTCCAGCGCTCAAGCGAACAACAACCGCCCACTGCACCGCGCCATGCTGATGATGGGTACGGATAGATGAGAGCGAGGTCACCACAATCGTCGCCAGTGATGTCCCCAGCGCCAGGTGCATGATGACACTCGGGTCAAAACCCTGCATTTTAAAGGTAACTAGCAGCGCTGGCACAATAATTAGGCCACCACCAATACCCAACATTCCCGCCAGCACTCCTGCCACCGCACCCAGTAGCAAATAATAAAACAGCGCCTCGATCATCGCTTACCCGAACCCCTCATTGAGTGCTAAAATCCCAGGCTTCAGTATAACGCCTTTGAAAAAAGGTATGATCAACGCGCTAACGTTAATTTTTGAGGTCAATCGGAAGATGAGGGAGAGGCAGATGTATCCAAAGGTTGCAGCCACACATAATAAAATTATCGCTGTTCTAGGAGGAACCGGCTTTGTCGGACAACATTTAGTACGCACACTGGTGGAAGCGGGTTATCAGGTACGCGTATTGGCGCGCCACCGCGAGCGTTGCCGTGAACTACTGGTGTTGCCTCGCGTGAGCGTCATCGACACCAATATCATGACCCTCTCAAACCTGCACAAACACCTCGCAGGTTGCAACGCAGTGATCAACCTGGTTGCCGTGTTGAATGAAAACAAAAAAGGGGCCTTTCAGCGCCTGCATGTTGACCTGCCACGGATGATCATTGACGCCTGTGTCACCAATAAGATTGATCGTGTGATTCACATGAGTGCGCTCAACGCCTACGCAGGTAAGGCTCCGAGCCGCTACCTCACTAGCAAGGGTGAGGGAGAAGACACCATTCACACGGGTGCAGATGAAGGGATCAACGTCACCACCCTGCGTCCATCCGTGATCTTTGGCCCTGGTGATAGTCTGTTTAACCGCTTCGCATCACTGCTTAAATTTGTCACACACCTGCCACTGGCATGCCCCAACGCACGCTTTGCGCCGGTCTATGTGAATGACGTGGTCGATGTCATCGTCAAATCGCTCAACGAAAAGGCCACCTTCGGCCAGCGCTATGACCTGTGCGGCCCTCGCGCCTACACCCTGCAACAGCTGGTCGAATTCACGATTAAGACCCTGGGCATTAATCGCAAGGTGATCCCGCTTGGCAATGGCACATCTAAACTAATGGCACGTATCTTAAGCATCGCACCGGGCAAACCACTCACCTACGACAACTACCTCTCTATGCAGATCGATAGCGTTAGCAAAGAGAAATTCCCCGCCATCTTTAACATCACGCCACAACCGATGGAAGCGGTCGTACCGCGCTACCTGATGAACCAGAATCAGCGCGGCCAGTTTGATCGTTTCCGTCTTTATGCTGGACGTGACGATTAATCTAGACGACTAAGACACCACTGCAGATGGAAATCTACATGGTCGGCGGAGCCGTTCGCGACAAACTACTGGGGCTGCCCATCAAAGACCGCGACTGGGTGGTAGTGGGTGCAACCCCAGAAGAGATGCTCGCGCAGGGATATACTCAGGTGGGGCAGGACTTCCCCGTCTTTCTGCACCCAGAGACAAAAGAAGAGTACGCCCTCGCACGCACCGAACGAAAAACGGCTACGGGCTACACCGGATTTGAAGTACATGCCTCGCCGGATGTGACCCTGGAAGAAGACCTTAAGCGTCGCGATCTCACCATCAATGCGATGGCACTCACCCTTGATGGTCACCTGGTCGACCCACTCAACGGCGTGCGTGATCTACAACAACTACTACTCCGACATGTCTCGCCTGCCTTTATTGAAGACCCCGTGCGGGTACTACGCGTCGCGCGCTTTGCCACACGTCTGGTGCCACTGGGATTTACAATCGCGGATGAGACACAGGTACTATTAAAAGAGATCGTCGCAGCAGATGAGGTGGATGCACTAGTGCCTGAACGCGTCTGGGCCGAGATTGAGCGCGCACTCAATGAACCGCACCCCTCAATCTTTTTCACCACGCTACGCGAATGCGGTGCGCTCGCACGCATCCTGCCTGAAGTTGACGCACTCTTCGGCGTACCGCAGCCAGAACACTACCACCCGGAAATCGATAGCGGCATTCACACCATGATGGTGCTTGATAGCGCAGCCACACTCACCGCCGATCCAGAAGTTCGCTTTGCCGCACTCTGCCACGACCTGGGTAAAGGCAATACGCCACGTGACAAATGGCCCAGTCACCATGGCCACGAGGAACGCGGTGTAAAATTAATACAAACACTCTGCAAACGAATGCGTATTCCAAAACGCTTCCAGGCACTTGCAATATTGGTCGCGCGTTATCACACACATTGCCACCGTGCAGCAGAACTACGTTCGACCACACTATTAAAGACATTAGAATCACTCGATGCCTTTCGTCGCCCCGCACGCCTTGAACAGTTCCTCACTGCCTGCAAAGCAGATGCACGTGGGCGCACGGGTTATGAAGCCTGCGACTATCCACAGGAAGCACTTTTCTCACTCGCCTATCGCGTCGCAAACGCAGTTGATATTCGCGCCATCGTTGAACAAGGCCAAAACGGCAAAGCACTTGCCAACGAAATTCATGCCGCTCGCGCTCGTGCAATAAAGATCGCCATTCAATAACCACTGCATGTGCATGATTAAACTTTATCAATTCGGGTGCGATATAGGTATAATCGCTCGCAAGCGGCTCACGGCCACACTAGGCCAACGAATATAATATCCGCCGCACCGTAAGAGAAAGAGATGTCGCATAATTCCGGGAACAATCAAATTATCATTGAGGGCGTCTGCAACGACGGCAAAAAGTTCCGTCCGTCAGACTGGGTTGAACGAATCTCATCCGCGCTAGCCAGCTTCGGCCCTGACCATAAACTACGCTACTCAGAACATGTGCAACCCTGCATCATCAACGGTGCACGCTGCCTGATTGTTGCCAGAGGCCTCAGCCTTAACGACCCGGAAGCATTCAGCTTCATTCTACAGTTCGCGCGCAAAAATCAGCTACGCATCCAGGAAAAGCACCTGATCAAAGAGTGGGGGTACGATTTCCCTGACGATGAGGATAACAACGAATTAATCGCAAATGGCTAGGCCATTATTGCTAAATCCAGCCCAAACTGGCCGTCAAAGCAAATAACAGACCACTATCTGCAACCAGTTGAATTCCATCAGCATCTGCTAAAAACAGCGACTCCACCCCCAATTTGGCCGCTGCAAACCCTTGACTATGAGCACAGCCGCATGACAAGCTGATCTTTCAGCGCGCCAACTTGCGCAAGGAAAAAGCTGAAAAAGACGTTTTGAACCAAACATATGGAGACCCATAATATGTACGGAGAACGGCACCAACTCACTCATGAATTCCCAGAGTTGCAACACACCATCCATCAACTCAAAATCCAGGACGGCGATTTTGCATCTCTTTTAAAAGAGTACGAGCACACAGACAAAACCATTCACGTGCTTGAAAAGCAGAAACAACCTACCACAGATGCTCGCATGCTTGACCTCAAGGTGAAGCGCCTAAACCTTAAAGACCAGCTATATAGCGAATTAAAACAGTACCACTCATAAACCGCTCAAGTCATTCGACCACAAAAAACTGTCGATTCATACTCAACCCACCCCCGTCACTAACGCAAAATTGAACCGTTAGTTAGTGGCGGGAGTCACCTGCCAATGAAAGCCACTTACTTACTCATCAATAACTCGTGATCTAGTGCCTTTAAGCGCGCAGGTGTGCCAACGTCAACCCAACGACCACCGTAATACTCACCACTCACCACCCCCGTCACCATTGCCGACCTTAATAGTGGCGCTAAAGGACTTCGCCCTTCTGACATCGATTCAAACAATTCAGCGCGATAGACCCCAATCCCACTAAAGGTAAGCTTCCGCTCTCCATCGCACCGCACTTGCCCTCGCTGCAATGAAAAATCCCCCTCGGGATGAAATAGCGGATTGTCGACCAATACTAGATGTGCCAGCCCGGCAGGCACTTTAGGCAATGATGCAAAGGAAAAGTCACTCCAAACATCGCCATTCACCACCACAAATGGCATATCACCCAATAGCGGTAGCGCATGCTTAATACCACCAGCGGTTTCGAGGCCCATAGCACCTTCAGCAGAATAACGAATTTGTGCGCCGTACTGACGGCCATCTCCGAGCGCTTGTTCTAGCTGCTCACCCAACCAGGCATGATTAATCACAATCTCCGTAATGCCAACCGCGACAAGCGAACGAAGCTGATAGGCGATAAGATAATCCCCGCCAACTTTTAGCAACGGCTTTGGGGTCACATCTGTCAGCGGACGCATACGTTCACCACGTCCAGCCGCTAAAATCATCGCTTTCATCTATTTGATACAGGCAAGAAAATTAGAAGCGGTAAGGGCATGCTCTTTTGACAAAATTGAACACTACACAAATTTCAGCAGGGAACTCGAAACAGAGTGTCACTCTCGTATCTGATAACCCTCATTCTGGTCATCAAGGCGAAAGAGATTATGGTCTGCCAGGTACTCCTGGTAGCCATCACCATCCCAATATGTATACACACCGCCACTGCCGCCGTCATCTGGCCCAGATGTGTACGTATATCGCCCACCATTGACGTATTGATTAACAACGGATTTATCGCTGAAAAAAGTCGGAATGACATTATTATCATAATCGCCAGTCGTGCCATAATTATCCGTCAGTAACTCAAGCCTGTTTGAAACAACCCCCGGCGTATCTATCGTGCCGTAATCAATCATCGTCATGTCAATCTGAAAATCCATTCTCACATCATCCTTAACGATTGACTGAGTGATTAATGGTTTGAACCCAAGACTATCTTTCAGGAACCACTGAGTCATCTCCTCATCTCTAACCATGTTGCTCATCACCACTCGATTAGGATTACCTGATCCACTCCCATTAGCTGAACCTCCGCGACTATTACTAGCTGATCTTGGAAACGGGTCATAGTAAACACTGGCCTGATAACAGCAACCACTGGCCTCAATATAAACCTCCTGAGCAAAGTCGCTCTCGGGGTCGCCTACAATTGTGTGGTAATAACGAATGCCATCAATGAAGACCACCTCCTGAAGAAATGGAGTTGGGTCAAAATAAGAGGCAGTATTACCACCAAAGGCACAGCGAGAATCAGCACTAGCACGATTACAATCGATAGTAAGAGTCTGATCTTCAGCCTCATTGGCAAAGCCAAGCTGAAAATGAGAATCAGCCAGCGCCCCCCAGGACATGCCCACACACCAAGTTCCAGCCGCAGCTAGAAACATGCCCCTAAAGGATTTTTTTAACATTACACCCACCTTCAAACACGTCAAACCACCTATAATTTTTCATCATTCTGCCAGCGATTCTAAACACAAAACATACACGCTTGTCAAACAAAAACAATGCTATAAATTAGATAAAACTTAATATTATCAATTAATTACCAAGGCAAAAGGGATTAACATCAGAAAAATGGCGCTTATTTACAAATAAATCACATGCGAAAGGTCATGTTATTAATGCAATTTTAGAGGGGGAGGGAATTCAGTCGAAAGGCCTATCAATCAATTATGCAGATCCATTAAAACTACTCTGTTTTTTGAGCGCGCTCAAATAATGCACTGACCGCATCTCGAGGCGAACATCCCTCATACAAGACACGATACACCTGCTCTGCAATCGGCATCTCGACGCCACACTGACGCGCCAGCAGTAGCACTTCCTTCGCTGTTTGCACGCCTTCAACCGCCTGACCAATCGATAGCAACGCCTGCTGCAATGACTCACCCTGGGCAAGCGCAAGTCCCATGCGGCGATTACGTGACTGATCGTCAGTGCAGGTCAGCACCAGATCGCCCAGGCCAGCCAAACCAGTAAAGGTATCTGCCTGCCCGCCCAGCTCAACCCCCAGACGAGTAATTTCAGCTAACCCGCGCGTGATTAGTGCCGCACGTGCATTTGCGCCAAAGCCAAGCCCATCAGAGATACCAGCCGCGATAGCCAGCACGTTTTTAACCGCCCCACCGACCTCAACACCAACAACATCATTTGAGCGATAAGCACGAAAGCAATCATTGCACAGTACATCCGAAAGATCTTGAGAGAACTGGGCATCACTCGAAGCAACCGTTAACGCCGTTGGCAAACCAACAGCAACTTCATGCGCAAAACTAGGCCCCGATACAACCGCAAACGGAACTTCATCACCACAAACTTCTGCGGCCACCTGATGCAACAATTTACCACTTCCAGGATCGAACCCTTTTGTTGCCCATGAAAGCCTCGCATCAACCCTCATCACAGGCCGGCACAGCGCCAGCACAGCGCGAAATGCCTCGCTTGGCACAGCGACCATAATATCGCCGCAGATCTCCAGCACCTGCCTTAGATCAGCATTAACACTCAGACGATCAGGAAACGCTATATCAGGAAGAAAAGCAGCATTACGGCGCTGCTCTTGCATCAGCGCAACTTGAGCAACATCATGACTCCATAAAATCACATCACGCCCATTGCGAGCAATCAATATCGCTAGCGCACTCCCCCATGAACCAGCACCTAGCAGCGCTATTGGTAACTGAGAATGGGGCACCTTCTCTCCGTCCAACATCGAATCTCCTCAGGCCACTAAATCAATGCGACACTGACTCCTCTCCAGCACCTTCCTGTTGTTTGCGCTGTTGCTGTGCATATTCAGCAAATAAGGCATCGAAATTAACTGGAGATAACAGCAACTGCGGAAAACCACCTCGCGTCACCAGATCAGAAATTGCCTCGCGAGCAAATGGAAATAGAATATTTGGGCAGACACTGCCAACAATAGCGGGTAATTCTTTTGGATCATAACCAGCAATATTAAATATTCCGCACTGCTGAACTTCAACGAGATAAGCTGTCTTATCACCAATTTTTGCGGTCACCGTCACCGAAAGCATCACCTCGTGAACCCCCTCTCCCAGCACAACAGCCTTGTTACCAAGCTGCATGTTGGTTTCAGGCTCCCACTTTTCCTGAAAAATTAACGGGGTATTTGGCGTTTCAAAAGAGATATCTCGCATATAGACTTTCTGTATCGAAAATTGCTTTCCGCCTGCCACCGCCTGCTCTTTTTTTTCATCCACTTCTGACATTATCCACCACCGATTAACAATAATTAGTTTTCATTTAACAACAAGCAAGCGGTACAAACCCGCTGGTCACGATGAATGCAATTTAAGGCTCGACACTCAGTGGGAAGTTAGCACTTTTCCACGTCAATAAGCCGCCTGACAATTTGTAGACCGACGCAAAACCTTGCTTCTGCAAAATAGCACCCGCACGCGAAGACTGCTGACCCGCTTCGCAATAAACCACTAAAGGACTCTCTTTCAAATCTTCCAGCTCATGTAGACGCTCTTCCAGCAAACCAAAAGGGATATGCTTAGCATTGAGGATATGCCCTTTCTCAAAATCACTGTTATCACGCACATCCAGCACAACCGCATCGTCACGATTAATCAGCTGTACAACCTCATTCGGTTTAATTTCTTTAAAACCCAGCAGCTTAGGACGAATCATATTCATCCCCAACAAGGTTAAAACAATCACCAGCGCCAAAAACAAAAGCCAGTTGTTTACAATAAACTCAAAAAATTGCTGCATATCACCACCACCAAACAGTGCACACAGCGCAGCTATCGCCAGCACACAATATAGACATCAAGAATATTAAGATAAACTAAAAGCACGCAGTCTAGCTTATCTACGATAGAATTTCAGCGGGAAATACAATCAGACGATTGAATTTTAACAAGACCTACAAACCAGCCACTCTTTACAACTAAAGCCAGCCAATAGACCACTAACTAATCATCACAGATCACCTCTTGCATCATACTAAATAGTTCAACCATGCGACTATCACCAAGTCGGTACAGGACCCGGTTACCATCTTTTCTTGCTTTAATGATCCCCTTACCCCTCATTATAGAGAGATGCTGTGAGATATTACTTTGCGAAGCACCCGTGGCCATCACAATCTCCTGTACCGCAACCTCGCCACTTCCATCTCCTAACATACAGAGAATTTTTAACCTAAGTGGATGCGACAAAGCCTTGAGCACCATTGATGTCTGCTCGAGGTCCAGGTCATCGACCTTCCCCACTTCTTTTACCCTCCCCATGGCGATCCGACCCTTAACCAGTTATAATTTATTGTTATTTAAAGTGAAGAAATCATTGAGAAACTGCCGTCACCTTTTATTAACTTACATGACTTAGCCTTGAGAGTATTAACCCAACAAAGCCTCAGCTTCAATGATTAAACTCGTAGCACTCAAAGAAAATTTCTAATGGGCGACATAATAGAAGTACCAAAAACTAAATCAAGCACTGCAAGCCCACCATCAACTTATATTATAACGAATAACTAAACCTCATAATGTAGGGTTTTTCCTACACAATAAACTGACAAGGACTTCGCTTTAAAAATGAAATCCCCCGATAAATCAACAAGTTACAAGCCAACTACGCTAATCATCCTTGATGGTTGGGGTATAAGCGAAAAAACTGATAATAATGCTATCTACCACGCAAAAAAACCTAACTGGGACAGGCTATGGGAAAAAAACCCACATACCTTGATTCACGGATCGGGCAGCGAAGTTGGCCTTCCAGCCAATCAAATGGGCAATTCAGAAGTTGGCCACCTTAATCTAGGCGCTGGACGCGTGGTTAATCAGGAATTAACCCGCATTGATAAAGCGATCGAAGATGGCAGTTTCTTCGAAAACAGAGCCCTCGTTAACGCCATTGACCAGGCAATCACAAACAATAAAGCAGTGCATATAATGGGATTGCTTTCGACCGGCGGCGTCCACAGTCACAAGTCACAGATTAAGGCCGCTCTCACACTCGCGATACAGCGAGGCGCGAAGAAGATCTACCTACATGCCTTTCTTGATGGGCGCGACACGCCCCCCAAAAGCGCCTCGCCCTGGCTTGCTGAAATAGATGCGCTTTTTGCCGAACACAAACACCCGGGGCGAATTGCCAGTATCATCGGCCGTTTTTTTGCACTCGATCGTGACAATCGCTGGGAGCGCATTCAAACGGCCTATGAATTGATGACCCAGGGCAAGTCTGCCTTTCAGGCCGCCAGCGCAGTCGAAGGTTTAGATGCCGCCTATCAACGCGATGAGACAGATGAATTTGTGCAAGCCACCAGCATCAGCCCTGCTGGGGAAGATGCGGTTTGTGTTGAGTCTGGCGACACGATGATCTTCATGAATTTTCGCGCAGACCGTGCACGCCAAATTTCCCAGGCCTTTGCCGAACCAGAATTTGCAAATTTCACCATCAAAGATCGGCCAAAACTCGGCGTTTACATTAGCCTTACCGAGTACAAAAAGAGCCTGGAAACCGCTATCGCATTCCCCGCCACTCGTATGAAAAATGTTTTTGGTGAGTATATTTCAAACCAGGGACTGCAACAATTACGTATTTCAGAAACCGAAAAATATGCCCACGTCACCTTCTTCTTTAATGGTGGCGAAGAACGTGCCTTCGAGGGAGAAGAACGCATTCTCATCGAATCGCCAAAAGTAAAAACATACGACCTGCAGCCCGAAATGAGCGCTGCAGAATTAACCGACAAATTGGTCGATGCGATTGCTAGTGGAAAATTCGACACCATTATCTGTAACTACGCCAATCCAGATATGGTCGGACACACCGGCAACCTTAATGCCTGCATTAAGGCAATCGAGACCATCGATACCTGTCTGGCACGCGTTCACGAAGCAATCACCGCCGCTGGTGGCGAACTGCTAATCACCGCTGATCACGGCAACGCAGAAAAAATGCGCGATGATA